>Ga0302213_1000116_pt1 | contig 52873 bp, 47 predicted proteins | sample II_Fen_N1_2_FD_194583 | JGI IMG/M metagenome (GOLD analysis project Ga0302213, IMG submission 194583) | Peat permafrost microbial communities from Stordalen Mire near Abisko, Sweden - II_Fen_N1_1 | ecosystem: Environmental > Terrestrial > Soil > Wetlands > Permafrost | place: Sweden: Abisko...
CACCGCCGACATCATCTTTCGCACCATCCTGTCGCAAACCCTGAGCGGCGAAAGCGCGCACAAGATTTTCGACGCCTTCACCCGCTTTCAGGAACTGGCGCCGCGCATCGTGAACCCGGTGCTGTTCAAGCTGCCGCGCCTGTTCTCGCCGTGGCTGGCGATCCGGCGCAGCAACGCGGCGGCGGGCGAAATCCGCGCCCACCTCGAAGGCTTTATCCGCCCGCGTTACGAGGCCCACAGCCAAGGCCATCCGGGCGCGCATGAGGACATCCTGGCCTCGCTGCTGGACGCGGTGGACCCGGACACCGGGCGCGGCTTTTCCTTTGACGAGCTGGTCGATCAGGTGGCGATGCTGTTTCTGGCCGGTCATGAAACCTCGGCCAGCGCGCTGGCCTGGTCGCTTTATCTGATCTCGATGAGCCCGGAAATTCAGGAACGCATGCACGACGAGGCCGTGGCCGTGCTCGGCGACAAAGATCCGGATTACTCAGACATCAAGCAGATGTCGCTGATCTGGAACGTGTTTCGCGAAACCCTGCGCCTGTACCCGCCGGTCGGCTTTTTTGCGCGCCAGGCCACGGAAACCCAGACCATGCGCGACAAGACAGTGCATGCGGGCGCCTCGGTCGTCATCGCGCCGTGGCTGATTCACCGCCACCGCGACCTGTGGGAGCGCCCTGACGAGTTCGACCCGGATCGCTACAACACCGACAGCGCGAAAGAATCGCTCAAGTGCGCTTATTTGCCCTTTGGCCTGGGGCCGCGCGTGTGCATGGGCGCGACTTTCGCGCTGCAGGAAGCCGGGCTGATTCTGGCCACGCTGGTCAAGCGCTACCGCTTCGAGCCGCTGCCGGATCATCAACCCCAGCCCGTCGGACGGCTGACGATACGCTCGGACAATGGCATCCGCGTGCGCATCCTCAAGCGCGCCTGAGCCTGACCCGGACATCGCCGTGAAAGAAAGAATTGCCGGTTTTTTGCTGATGACCGCCATCGTGCCGCTGGCCGTTTTCGGTTACCTGATCATTGTTTATGTCGGCTTTATCGGCCGGGCCGAGCGGGCCCGCTCCGGCGTGCGGGCGCTAGACCATTTTGTCAACGCCACCGTCTTCAACGGCTACGCCTGGGAGTCGGTCTCCTCGCACGCCTGGCGCATGCGCGAACAGCGCCGCTGGGCCAGGGGCGTGATCTGGCTGACCGACCAGTTCCAGCCCGGACATTGCAGCAAGGCGAACAAACGCGAACAGCCGGTGGTTGATCTAATCCTAAAAAAAGGCCTGGACAAGCGCACCATCGTTTGAGCGGGAGACGGCGGATACGCAGGAGGCGCGGCGCGCTCAATACGGCGGCAGCAGCCGCCGAAAGCCGTGGAACAGCACCACGCCTAGAAAAAACACATTGCGCAGCAGCACCGCCGGAAAAAACAATTCAGGCGCCCGTTTTTTGACGCCAGCCACGGGCGCTTCGGCCAGCGCCGCGCCCAGCCGCGTCATCCAGCGAATCGAGCGCGGCCACTCCAGCAGGCCGTTTTGCCAGTCGGCTGGAATGCCCGACGGGCCGCAAGCCGCACCGACAATGCCGCCCAAAATCGCCGCCGTCGAGTCGGTGTCGCCGCCGCATTCAACGATGGCGATGATGGCGGCGCGGAAATCGCCCTGGTGCGTCAGCCACGCGTGAATCACCACCGGCAGCGTGTGCAGCATGTAGCCCGACACGCCTTGTCCTTGGCCAAGCGAGGCGGCAAATTCCTGCGTCGTCTGGCCTTGATTTGCGGCTTGGACGGCTGCGGCCATCAGCGCCAGAAATTCGGCGCCGTCGCCGCCCAGCAGCGCTTTGAGCTGTGCCAGAAAATCATCGCCCGTCACCGGCAACGCCTGCCGGGCCGCCATGTGCGCGGCCAAAGCCGCCGCCAGCGCGCCGAACTCGGCTTTTTCGTCGGTGTGCGTGAGAAGTGTGGAGGCACGCACCAGCGGACGCAGCGCCTGCAGATCGTCGATGGCCACGCCAATGATGGGCGCGCGCATCGCCGGGCCGTTGCCCGCTGAAAACACGCCGCTTTTTTCAGGATTGAAGCCGACCCACAGCCGCAAAATAGCCCGCGCCGTCGCCAGTCCGACGCCTGCGGGCAGCGGCAGCAGCCACCAGCGCAATCGGCTGGCGAGGTTTTTACGGAACAAGCGAACGTCGCCGCCGGAAACGATCAGCGCCTGCGCGGTCATGCAGGCGTGTTCGGTGTCGTCCGAGACCATGCCGCACCCGAAAAACAGGCGCTGACGCATTGGCGCGCCAAGCATGCTGGCGCAGCGTCTGCGCGACAAGCCTTCATAAGGCAGGCCGATGGCGTCGCCCATCGCCGTCCCGATCAGCGAGCCGGTCAGGCGCGCCTGTTTGATCGTCGGATAAAAGGGGCCGTTTTCCGGCTGCAGCAAATCAGTTGGCATAGCTACTCCTGTGATGCAGGCCCGCACTGCGTAAAACGCTCATATTGACGCTGCTGGGCCTGAGCGGCATACCCGCTGCACAACGACAAGCAGGCATGGGGTCGTCCTACAGCAGGCGATGAATCATTCCCGTAAATTTGAGCAATAGCTGATTCAGGGACTGTGCGCAAAAACCTGGTTTCGGCCCATTTTTTCATTTTTTCCAAGGGGTTTTTCATGAAATATTCAATACTGTTGGCGGCACTTGTCACGATGCTCGGTCTGGCTGCCTGCGAAAAAACAACGGTCGCTCCACCAGCTACTGTGGTCGTCCCCGGTCCAGCGGGCCCAACGGGCGCCACTGGATCGACAGGGGCCACCGGCTCGACTGGCTCGACCGTCGCGGTTCCCGGTCCAACGGGCGCGACTGGTGCCACCGGTTCGGCAGGCTATGACGGCGCTCAGGGTGCTGCAGGCGCCAGGGGCGCGTCAGGTGCCACCGGCTCAGCAGGCTATGACGGCGCCACTGGTGCAACTGGCGCCACTGGAGCCGAAGGCACGAAAGGCGACACCGGAAAAACGGGTGGCGACACCGTCGTCATCGTTCCTGCGAAATAAACGGCTGGAGAATATTCCCGATGAGTAAAGTGGATCCCAAAACCAACTACGAATTCGAGGTGTATTACCCGGCGCATTCGAGCAGCCCCGAGGCCGAGCGCGAGGATCTGATGGGCATGCTCGGGCCGGTGCTGCAGGAGCTGCTGGCCGAGAAAGACAGCGCCGCCCATGTGGCGGTAAGCAACAGCCCCAAGGGGGGCCAGCACAAGCTGGTCGAGTTGAGCACGACGCTGGGGGGCGATCAGATAGCAGAGATTCTGCAGGCGCTGAGCCTGCGCCACGGCGTGATCGTCAACGCGCTGGAGTAAAGCCTGCGCCCGGCACCCGTTCAAGACGAGTTCGGCAGCGCCAGCAGTTATAGCAACGCCAGCAGCCGCGCCAGCGCGTGGCGCGCGGCGGCGTGGCGCACGGCGGCACGGTCGCCGTCAAAGTGGCACATTTCGGTCACGACACTGGCGGGCGTGGCCCAGCCAAACCAGACGGTGCCGACGGGCTTTTCGGCGCTTCCGCCGCCGGGACCCGCCACGCCGGTGACGGCCAGCGCCACTTGGGCGCGGGAGCGGGCCACGGCCCCCAGCGCCATCGCCCGCGCCACCGGTTCGCTGACCGCGCCGTGGCGCTCAATCAGTGCCGCGTCCACGCCGAGCAGGTCGGTTTTGGCGGCGTTGGAATAGGTCACAAAGCCACGCTCAAACCAGTTACTCGAACCGGCCAGATCGGTGCAAGCCGCCGCAATCGCGCCGCCGGTGCAGCTTTCGGCAGTGGCCATTTGCCAGTTTTTCGACTGCAGGCGTTCAGCCAACGCGGCGACTAACTCGGCCACCGGCGCGTCGGCATCGGACATGGCGGGTACAGCGGACATAGCGGCTGCGTCGAGCGTGTTGGGCATGGCGGGCGCGTCCGGCGCCAGGTTGAAGCGACTGTCAATCATTGGAAAAACCAAAAGCGCCACAGCGCAATCACCAGCAGCGCACAACCGGCGGCCACCAAATCGTCAAACATGATGCCGAAACCGGCAATCGTCCAGGCGTGGCGGTCGCTGGCCGGATCCACATCGTGCGAGAGCTGATCGGCCCAGCCGACCGGGCCGGGTTTGGCCGCGTCGAAATAGCGAAACAGCGCAAACGCCAGCGCCTGCCCGACCAAACCGGCGGGCGCAATCAGCCACAGCATCAACCAGAACGCGGCGATTTCATCCCAGACGACGCTGCTCGGGTCCAGCACGCGCATGTTGCGCGCCGTGACGGTGCAGACCCACCAGCCAATCGGAATCGACGCGGCGATCAACCAGCCCAGCGCCCACGGCGACAGCCACTGCTGCAGCAGCACAAACACCGCCCAGGCCCACAGCGTGCCCGCCGTGCCGGGCGCGACCGGACTCAGGCCGGAACCAAAGCCCAGCGCAAAAATATGCGCCGGGTGCGCCAGCATGAAGCGCAGCGTGGGCCGCACCGGGGCGGCATCGAAAGGCGGCAACACCAGCGCCGAAGACGGCGGCGGCTCGGGCGGCAGGGAAAAATCGGTCATGGCAGGCGTCTCCAGCAAAGCGCAAGGCGGTAACGGTAAAAGATTTCAGGCGAAGTGGTCGAAAGAAGCAAACTGCCCGCGCAGGCGCAGGCCTTGCGCGTCGAGCAGCCGCAAGCCGGGCTGCGCGTCAATGCGGCCTATGCGCGTCACCGGCGTGGCGGACAGGTGCGAAGCGGCCAATACCGCCTCACGGGCCGAGGGCGGCGCGGTGAAAGCCAGCTCGTAATCGTCGCCACCGGACAGCACGCATTCGAGCTGCTTTTCGACGGAAATCAGGTCGGGCATCCAGTCGGCATGCTGGCGGGCGGCGAGCAGCTCCAGCACCCGCGACGTGTCCAACGTCGCGCCAACACCGGAGGCTTTCAAAATATGCTGCAGGTCGCCCAACAGGCCGTCGCTCAGGTCCAGCGCCGCCGTCGCCACGCCGCGCAGCGCCTGGCCCAACGCCACGCGCGGCGTGGGTTGTTCCAGCCGCTGTCTGGTTTGGGCGAGCAGCGCAGGTGGCAGCGCGAGCGCCAGCTCCGACGGCAACGCCAGCATGCCGCGCAAAGCGTCCAACGCCAGCCGGGCGTCGCCCAGCGTGCCGCTGACATACACATCGTCGCCCGGCTTCGCGCCCGAGCGCAGCAGCGCCCGGCTTTTGCCGTTTAGCACCGGCACTTCGCCGAAGACGGTGATGCAGATATTCAGCGGCCCTTGCGTGGTGTCGCCGCCGATCAGCTCGCAGCCGTGGGCGTCGGCCAGCGCGAACAGGCCACTGGAAAACGCCGCCAGCCAGGCCTCATCGGCGCGCGGCAAGGCCAGCGCCAGCGTGAAGGCCAACGGCGCCGCGCCGCAGGCGGCCAGGTCGCTCAGATTCACGGCCAGCGCCTTGTGGCCCAGCGTCGCAGGGTCCACGTCGGCGAAGAAATGCCGGTTTTCCACCAGCATGTCGCTGGAAATGGCCAGTTGCGTTCCCGGCGCGGGCTGCAGCAGCGCGCAATCGTCGCCCACGCCGAGGGCGGCCCGCGTCGCGGGGCGTTTGAAATAGCGTTCAATCAGGTCAAATTCACCCATAGCGGCCAAGCATAGCGCCTGCGCCCGGCGCTTGCTTTTATCATGCAGCACCGCGCTTTGCCCTGAAGCGCAAGCCTCTGAACCCAACCCGGAAAACACCATGCCGACTTACCACATTGAAATGCTCGAAGGCCGCACCATCGAACAAAAGAAAAAGCTCGCCGAAGCCATCACCCGCGTGACGGTTGAGATCCTCGGCGGCAAGCCTGAATCGGTCGATATCCTGATCACCGATGTCAAGCCCGAGAACTGGGCCACCGGCGGCAAGCTCTGGTCTGAGCCACGCGGCTAAACAACGTCCCGCTCCACTTTCACCGGATTGACTGCATGTGCCAACTGCTTGGAATGAACTGCAACGCGCCCACCGACGTGACCTTCAGCTTTCGCGGCTTTGCCCAGCGCGGCGGACGCACCGACGAGCACCGCGACGGCTGGGGCATTGCCTTTTTTGAAGACGCCAGCGGCGCCAATGGCACGGGCAGCGGCAAGGGGCTGCGCCACTTTGTCGATCACCTGCCGGCCTGCACCTCGCCGGTGGCCGATTTGATCCGGCGCTACCCGATCAAGAGCCGCAACGTGATTGCGCATATCCGCAAGGCCACGCAAGGCCCGGTGGCGCTGGAAAACTGCCACCCGTTTGTGCGCGAGCTCTGGGGCCGCTACTGGGTGTTTGCGCACAACGGCAACCTGAATGATTTCTGGCCGCGTCTGCACGGCAGCTTCAAGCCAGTCGGCAGCACCGACAGCGAACGCGCGTTTTGCTGGATCATGCAGGAGCTGGCCAAGTCTCACGCCGACCTGCCCAGCGTGCAGGAGTTGAGCATCACGCTGCGCGAACTGGCCGCCAAAATCGCCCGGCACGGGACTTTTAATTTTTTGCTCAGCAACGGCCTGGCGCTGTGGGCGCATGCCTCGACAAATCTGGTTTATGTGGAGCGCCGCCACCCGTTCGCCCACGCCCGCCTAAGCGATGAGGATGTGAGCGTCAACTTTGCCGAACAGGCCGCATCGACCGACCGCGTAGCCGTCGTCGTGACCGCGCCGCTCACGACCAACGAAGCCTGGAGCGCCTTTGCGCCGGGCGAGTTAAAAGTATTTGTCGATGGCGCGCTGCAGCCGTTTTAGGGTGCGGGCGCGGCTGCTGCCGCCTCAAAGCACCACAAACAGCCTTTCCAGCAGTTCAGGCAGGCGCTTGGCACCGGCGGGAACGGCATTCATCGTGCTGAGCCACGCCGGGTAAACCTGGCGCAATTCCTCGGCGCTCTGGCAGGCCCGCAACGACTTGAGCAGGCTCAGACGCTGGTTTTGACCGCAAATGGTGTTGGTCGTATTGACCATGAAGTTGCGCGCCATCTCGATTTCCTTGGCGCTGCGCAGCGCCGGATGAGGCAAACCAGCCAGCTCCGCCGCCTCGTCCGACTGCGCGGCAGCAGCGGGTGCAGGTTTGGCGGCACTCTGCGCGTCGATGCAGCCATTCGCCACCAACTGACCCAGCACTTCGGTAATATTGGCCTCCCCCCCGACGAAAACGGCCAGCTCCTTGCTGCTGCGCTTACCATCGACCAGCACCAGAATCCGGCGAATCAACGCGGGCAGGCCCAGCGCTCGATTCTGGATTTCCTGCAACCCGACAGCGGTCTTGAAAAAAGTCGCACCAGTCAGGTCCAGCGAAGCGGCGGAGAGGGTAGTCATGGCGAAAACTCCGAACGGGTTGAGATGAAAGTTATTTTCCAGATCCCGCCCGTGCCCGCAATCCGGGTAAACACTCAAGCTCGGCAATACGTGCAATTCAGCCCCGCAGCGCCTGCTCCAGCGCGTCAATGAACAGCGCCGCCACGTCGCAGCCGGTCTGGTCAAAAATCTCCTGAAAGCAGGTCGGGCTGGTGACATTGATTTCGGTCACGCAGTCGCCAATCACATCGACACCGGCCAGCAGCAGGCCGCGTGCGGCCAGAATTGGCCCCAGCGCCTCGCCGATTTCGCGGTCCCGCGCCGACAGGGGCTGGGCCACGCCTTTGCCACCCGCCGCCAAGTTGCCGCGCACCTCGCTGCCCTGCGGAATGCGCGCCAGGCAAAACGGCACCGGCTTGCCGCCAATGACCAGCACGCGCTTGTCGCCGTCCACAATTTCTGGCAGGAACTTTTGCACCATCACGCTTTGCGCACCTTCACGGTTCAGCGTTTCGATGATGGAACCCAGATTCATGCCGTCCGGGCCGACGCGGAAAATCCCCATGCCGCCCATGCCGTCGAGCGGCTTCAAAATGATGTCGCGGTGCTCGGCGTGAAAGCGCCGAATGTCGTCGGCGCTGCGCGTGACCAGCGTCGGGCCGATGAACTGCGGAAACTCCAGAATAGCGAGCTTTTCCGGGTGGTCGCGCAGCGCGCGCGGCTTGTTGAACACCTTGGCACCCTCGCGCTCGGCCTGCTCCAGCAGGTGCGTGGCGTAGAAATACTCGCTGTCAAACGGCGGGTCTTTGCGCATCAGGACAGCGTCGAAATCCTTTAGCGCGGCGGCGCGGCGGCCGGTTTCTTCAAACCAGTCGGTCGCGTCGCCAGTGAGCGTGATGTCGCGCACCTGGGCGGTGACGGGCGCGCCGCGCTGCCACATCACGTCCTGCTGCTCGCAGGCGCTGACGCGGTGGCCGCGCCGCTGCGCCTCGCGCATCATGGCAAAGGTGGTGTCCTTGTAGATCTTGAAGGAGGCAAGCGGGTCGGCGACGAAGAGGATGTTCATGGCGGGTTTAAAGACTGGGTGAAAAAAGCCGGAATTATTTTTCAGTTTGCTTTATTTTTAAATTCTTAAAAGAAGCTCTATGGTTTCTTGTATTTGCTCTTGCAACACATCACAATCCTGCTCTTTTTTTATAATTTCTTTGATTTTATCAATCACTTCGATATTCAGCAAAATTCTGCTTATATTTGACGGACTCGATGCAATAACCTGCTCAGAAAGAATTTCCAAAGGCTTACTTTCTGTCATGCCAAGCCGGGAAATCAATGCCATATTTTTAATTCCAACAGCATCCAGATCATTCAACAGGTCAACACTGAAAATTGGTTCACTCTCGACAACATCCTTAGTTTTTACCTTAAACAAAATAAATTGGCACAAATTTGTAAGCAAGACAAACTTTATGCCTGAGTAAGCGGCATAAGAACAGGCTTGAAAAATATGCCCGTCCTTCAAGGGTAACCCTGCTCTTTTAGCTTCCACAATGAGCACATCCCGGTCATCCACTGCCAGAACGTAATCTGCCCTGCGCCCCTGTATTTTCACTTCAACCTTGACCTCTTCCATCTTGTAGCCAAGAATCTCCATAAACAGTTTGTCCAGCAGCAGGCGTGTACTGCTCTCATTGCTGTTTTGATCGACAGCATTTTTTATTTTCGGAAGTATTTCGTTGACATATTTTTTAATATGTATTTCATTCTCCGCGACAGCCTGATTGGCAAATCTTTCAGAACTATTCGCTTCTGAAAAAGCTTCTTCCGCATTCGGCACAGAGGCTACATTAATTCCATAGCTCAGAGCCAAAGCCTCTAGGCCAGATTCAAATCCATGTCCAAGCCCCCTGAACTTCCAGCCAGATTGATGCAGATACAGCTCTCCCAATGCAATCGAAGTTTCCCGCTCAGCATGAACCGGCTTGAAGAAAATGGTTTTATCATCAAAGGCATCTGGCTCAAATATGCGAATGCACATATCCTTGACGTTGCCGAAGTTCTGCGATCTTTCAGCTGCCTTGTCGATAGAGGCCACAAAGACAATCTTCTTCACACGCGGTGGAATTTTATCCAGCTTGATGGAAAATAATTGAATGTCGTTTCCATTTCCCGGATCGGTATTCAATCGAATGCTTTTTGCACCATCCTCCTTCTGGTTGTAAAATACAAAGTCACCATCATTACCAACTTTGCCTGAGGAATCCAGAAGAAAAGCACAAATATCTATTTCAATTCGTTTGTCACCATCCACGCTCCAGCTAATTCCAGAAAATATATTATTCCCTGAAATTTCAGCCTGAAGCAAAAAAATATTTTCACCTTGTATTATAGTTTTCATATTTTTCTTGAGATGATTTGTTTGCAAATACCCATAGACGCGAATACGCATATTTCTTGCAGTCCTTGCCTTCAATCGAACAAGCTACGGCAACAGCGCGCTCACGTAAGTTACCATTGTTAACCAGCTTTCAGCAAGTCGTCTTATGAAACCGAAGCTGGTGCGACAAGTTGGCTCATTCTTCAACCTTTTTCCGCCCGCCCGCCTATGGAACTCAGCGCCGAATCCGTCCTTGCCCTTGCGCCCGATGCCGCCTCGGCCAAAGCTGCCAACGGGCTGCTCAAGCCGGGCGGCTGGCCCACCTTGGGAGCCAACGATGCCGCCGTCTGGGGCGAGTGCCAGGGCAGCGGCAGCAAGCCGTATCAAACCCAAGTCGATCTGGCCGGGCCGACGTTCAAATGCTCCTGCCCGAGCCGCAAGTTTCCCTGCAAGCACGGGCTGGCGCTGCTGCTGCTGCGCGCTAAGGACGCCAGCCTGTTTACCGCCACGACGCCGCCCGCCTGGGTCGCCGACTGGCTCAGCACCCGCACCGAGCGGGTGCAGAAAAAAGAAGAAAAGCAGCGCGAACAAGCCACCAGCCCCGCCACCGAACCCAGCGCCGCCGCCCTCAAAAGCGCGCAGCAGCGCTGGGCCAAAATGGCCACCGGCGCGGCGGAGTTGCAGCCGTGGCTGCTCGACCAACTGGCGCGCGGGCTGGGCAGCCTGGGGCCGCAAAGCCGCTCAGCCTGGGAAACGATGGCGGCGCGGCTGGTCGATGCCAAAGCGCCCGGCCTGGGCCAGCGCCTGAGCAACGCCGCCGCCGGGCTGCTGCAAGGCGCGGACTGGCCGGAAAAAACCCTGCGCCAGCTCGGCCTGCTGCAACTGGCCTGCGAAGCCGTGGCGCGGCGCGATGCGCTGGGCGAAGCGGCGCAAACCGACTTGCGCATCATGCTCGGCTGGCCGCTGGAGAAAGAAGCCGTGCTGGCGCAGTCGCCCGGCGTGCTGGATCACTGGCAGATCATCGGCGTGGTTCAGGAAGAGCGCGACAACAACGTGCAGGAGCGCCGCGTCTGGCTGCAAGGCCAGCAAACCGGGCGGCGTGCGCTGCTGCTGGAACACGCTTTCGCGGGCCGGGGGTTTGAGCAGAGCTGGCTGCCTTTTTCCAGCCACGCGGCGACGCTGGCGTTTTACCCGAGCGCCGCGCCGCTGCGGGCCATCGTCGTCAGCAGCGGCGGGGCTGATTCGGCCAGCGCCGCGCCGATGCCATCGCCAACGTCCGTATCCGCCACGCTCACTACTGCTGCCGTATCCGCTGCATCTGCCACGCCCGCCGCACCTGCCGACACCAGCCCCGCGCAAGAATGGCGCACCCTCGCCCAGCGCGTGGCCGATAACCCGTGGATTCCGCTGCACCCGCTGCGCTGCCACGCGGCCACGCCCTGCCGCGAGGCTGACGGGTTCAGCCTGCTGTGGGGCGGCCAGTCGCTGCCGCTGACCTTGAGCGACGCCGAAGGCTGGGCGCTGCTGGCGTTGAGCGGCGGCCAGCCCCTGTCGCTGATGGGCGAGTGGAACGGCGAAACCCTGCGCCCGCTGTCGGCCAGCGGTGCCGATGGCGTCTGGAATTGGAGTCTGTTATGAGCGAATCAAGCGCCAGCCCCTGGCAAACCCTGCTGCCCGCCGCGATGGTCGGCACCGACAAAATGGCTTTTTCCAGCCCGACGTTGAGCGGCCCGGTCGGCGCACTGCTGGCGCAAATTCAGGCGCAGGCCGCGTCGCCCACCTTGGCGCTGCTGCAAACCGCAGGCGTGCTCGCCGTGTGCGAGCGCGCCGCCCGGCAGGGCACGGCCCGCGCCGCGCCCGCCACGAATGTTGCCGCAGCGCCCGCGCCGGGAACCACGCCAGCCGCAAACACCGCCGCGCCCGGAAACGTGCCCGCCCCAAATATCGCCGCACCCGGAGGCACACCCGCCGCCAATATCGCCGCACCCGAAACCGCGCCCGCGCTGACCTCCAAAAGCCTGCAAATCAGCCTGCGCTGGGCGCTGACCGACGCGCCGCTGCGGCTGCAAACTGAACTGCTGCAACGCCTGAGCGCCGCCGGGCTGCGCCTACCCCACAGCCTGCTGACGCTGGCACTCGAAGCCGGGCAGCGCAGCGTCGCCCTGCGTCCGGCGCTGCTGGCCGTTCTCGGCGAGCGTGGCCGCTGGCTGGCGCGGCAAAACACCGCCTGGCGTTACGCCGAAGGTGCCGCCGCCGACGCGCCGCTGGAAACCCGCTGGTCTGACGGCAGCCTGGCCCAGCGCGTCGAACTGCTGCGAAGCGAGCGCCAGCGCGACCCAGCCAGCGCCCGCGAGCGCTTCAAAGCCGCGCTGCCCGATCTGCCCGCCAAAGACCGCGCCGAACTGGCCGCCGTGCTGATCGAAGGCTTGTCGATGGACGACGAAGCCCTGCTCACGGCGCTGTGCAAAGACCGGGGCGGCGACGTGCGCCAAGCCGTGCGCGCCCTCTTGGTGCAATTGCCCGGCAGCGCCACAACCCAGCGCGCCATCGCCCGGCTGCAAGTCTGTCTGGAAAAACCATCGACGCTCAAAAGCCTGCTCGGCGCAACCTGGAAAATCGACGCGCCGCAAGCCGCCGCCGACGACTGGAAAGCCGACGGCCTCGAAGTCCAAATCCCCAAATACGAACGCTTGGGCGAACGCGCTTGGTGGCTGTACCAATTGGCGCGGCAAGTTCCGCTGACGTGGTGGGAATCGCACACCGGCATGACGCCCGCCGCGCTGCTGCAATGGGCGCGCAAAAGCGACTGGACCGAGGCGCTGGCACGGGCTTGGCTGGACGTGCTGCGCACCGCGCCCAACATCGCGTGGTGTCAAGCGTTTTTAGACCACTGGCCCGGCAAAGCCGCCCATGAAAATCCCGCCGCCGTGCTGGCTCTGCTGCCGCCCGCCCAGCGCGAACCCTACTGGATGCAGGCGCTGCAGAGCAAAGAATCCGCTCACGCCAGCTTTATTCAAGTGGCGGGCCAAATCGTGCAAGCCTGCCCGGCTGGCGCGCACATTTCCCTGCCCTTGTCAGAACTGCTGATAGCCACGCTACAAAACTGCCTGCGCGACACCGCCGTCGTGCGGCACGCTTATGAATTCAGCGCATATCTGCCCGAACTGTGCTGCGTGCTGCACCCCGGCGTGCTGCCCGCGTGGCAAGCCCTTTCGCACATCGAAAACATATCATCGTCGCTCACAAACACCTTAGATCGTTGCATCCAGCCCGTCGCCGCACGCCTCGCCTTTGCCAACCCCATCAATCCCCTTGCCTCTTGAGGAACTCATGACCCAGCCCGAAACCCTGCGCCAGCATGCCGAACAAGAATTCGCCCACGAGCTCGACGAGCTGAAAAAACAAGACCGCCACGAGCGCCCGGCCAACTGGGTGCTGTCGCCTTGGGCCGTCGTCGCCTATTTGATGGGTGACAAGCTCGACAACGGCTTTCAGGTCAGCGCCAAATACATCGGCAGCCGCCGCCTGATGGAAATCGCCGTCGCCACGCTGGCCACCGACCGCGCCCTGCTGCTCTACGGCGTGCCCGGCACGGCCAAATCGTGGGTGTCCGAGCACCTGTCCGCCGCCGTCAGCGGCAATTCGACGCTCTTGATTCAAGGCACGGCGGGCACCAGCGAAGAGCAATTGCGCTACGGCTGGAACTACGCCCAATTGCTCGCCAACGGCCCGTCCGAAAAAGCCCTCGTGTCCAGCCCGCTGATGAACGCCATGAAAGCCGGAAAAATTGCCCGCGTCGAAGAACTCACGCGCATTCCCGCCGACGTGCAGGATTCGCTCATCACCATCCTGTCGGAAAAAACCCTGCCGATTCCCGAGCTGGGCTCCGAAGTGCAGGCGGCACGCGGCTTTAGCGTGATTGCCACGGCCAACAACCGCGACAAGGGCGTGAACGAGCTGTCCGCCGCGCTGAAACGCCGCTTCAACACCGTCGTGCTGCCCGTGCCCGCCAGCGAAGACGAAGAAGTCGCCATCGTCGTCAAGCGCGTGAGCGAAATGGGCCGCTCGCTGCAACTGCCCGCCGAGCCGCCCGCGCTGAAAGAAGTGCGCCGCATCGTGCAAATCTTCCGCGAACTGCGCAGCGGGCGCACCGCTGACGGCAAAACGCAAATCAAATCGCCCAGCTCCTCGCTGTCGTCGGCGGAGGCGATTTCGGTGATCAACAACGGCATGGCGCTGGCCGGGCATTTTGGCGACGGCGTACTGCACCCGCGTGACGTGGCCGCCGGACTGATCGGCGCCGTCATCAAAGACCCGGTGCAGGACGCGGTGGTCTGGAAGGAATACCTGGAAATCGTCGTGAAGGAGCGCGAAGACTGGAAGCCGCTGTACCGCGCCTGCATGGAACTCGAATAAACCCAGCGCGGCAACGACTCGGCTTGACCGCTTTGGAAACGCCAGCCGATTGGCCGCTGGCCCTGAACACAGGTTGTTAACGTGAACAAAGATGTGAACCCCGTCCATTACTTCGGCATCCGCCACCACGGGCCGGGCTGCGCCCGCAGTCTGCTGCGCGCTTTGGATGCGCTGGCACCCGACTGCGTGCTGGTCGAAGGCCCGCCCGACGCGCAGGCCGTGCTGGCCGCGCTGCTGTCCGACAACATGCAGCCGCCCGTCGCGCTGCTGAGTTACTGCCCGGACGAGCCGCAGCGGGCGGTTTACCACCCCTTCGCCGTGTTCTCGCCCGAGTGGCAGGCGCTGCGCTGGGCGCTGGAAAAACAGGTGCCGGTCAGCTTTATCGACCTGCCGGTGATGCACCAGATGGCGCTGGACAAGGCTAGAGAAGCCGAAGAAGCCGCCCGGCTGGAAGCCGAAGCCGCCAGCGCAGCCGAAGACGCCAATGCCGACACCGGCGCGCCGCCGCCAGCGTCGGCTACCGCCCCAGCCGCCCCGGCGCTGGCCGCCACCGACGCAACCGATACCGCCGAAGCCAGCAGCGCCAGCGACGCCGAAGCCGACACCAGCACCGCGCCGCCCGCCGCCGAAACGCCCGACACCGCGCCCGCCTACCGCACCGACCCGCTGAACTGGCTGGCGCAAGCGGCAGGTCACGCCGATGGCGAAAGCTGGTGGAACCACACCGTCGAAGAGCGCGGCGACGGCGAAGAGTTATTCGCCGCCATCGCCGAAGCCATGACCGCCCTGCGCGCCGACTTGGGCGAGCAGACGCAGGAGCGCGACCCCGACGACGCCAAGCGCGAAACGCTGCGCGAAGCCCACATGCGCCAGCGCATCCGCGACGCGGTCAAACAAGGCCACCAGCGCATCGCCGTGGTCTGCGGCGCGTGGCATCTGGGCGGCTTGCAGGCAGCAACCAAAGCCAGCGCCGACGCCGCCCTGCTCAAAGGCCTGCCGAAACTGAAAGTGCAATCGACCTGGGTACCGTGGACCTACCGCCACCTGACCAGCGCCAGCGGCTACGGCGCGGGTATCGAAGCGCCCGGCTGGTATGAGCATTTGTGGCTGTGCGGCCAGCAGGCGGACACGGTTGCGTCAGCCGCAGCCGCTTTGGCCGCCGCGTCAGACGACGCCGCCGGCGAGGCAACCGCCGCCCGTCCAGCCAAAGCGCCCGCCGCGCCGCCCTCGCTGCGCACCATCGGCTGGCTGGCGCGCATTGCACGGCTGATGCGCGAGCGCGATCTGGATTGCTCCTCGGCGCACCTGATCGAAACCGCCCGGCTGGCCGACACGCTGGCCGCGCTGCGCCAGCGCCCGCAGCCCGGCCTCGAAGAGCTGCACGAAGCCACGCGCACCGTGCTGACGCTGGGCGACGAATCCGTGCTGCACTTCATCAACGACGCGCTGCTCGTGGGCCAGAAAATGGGCCAAGTGCCGCCCGACGTGCCCACGGTGCCGCTGCAAAAAGACCTGGAGCAGCAGCAAAAATCCCTGCGCCTCAAAGCCGAAGCGTTCGAGCGCACGCTGGACTTGGATTTGCGCCAGCCCAACGATTTGGCGCGCAGCCACCTGCTGCACCGGCTCAATCTGATCGGCATCCCGTGGGGCCGTTTGAGCCGCACCGGCGGCTCGGCGCGCGGCACGTTTCATGAAATCTGGTCGCTGCAATGGCAGCCTGAATTCATCATGAAGCTGATCGAAGCCAGCCCGTGGGGCCACAGCCTGCAAGCCGCCGCCACCGCCCGCAGCCTGGACCGGGCGCAGCGCGCCGCCAACCTGGGCGAATTGTCCACACTGGTGAACCAGGCACTGCTGGCCGACTTGGGCGAGGCGGTGCAGGCCATCAGCCGCGTGCTGGAAAACCGCGCCGCCGTCAGCGGCGACACGCTGCAACTGCTCGACGCGCTGCCGCCGCTGGCCAACGTGTTCCGCTACGGTAATGTGCGCCAGACCGACACGGCGCTGGTGGCGCACATGCTGGACAGCCTGATCCTGCGCGCCGCCATCGCCCTGCCGCTGGCCTGCGCCGCGCTGAACGACGACGCAGCCCAGACGCTGCGCGAAAAAATCATCGCCGCCCACGGCGCGATTGCCCTGCGCGACGCCGAAGAACAAACTCAAGCCTGGCAACGCGCCCTGCGCCAAGTGGCCGCCAGCACCCAGGCGCATGAACTGCTGCAAGGGCTGGCCGGGCGCTTGCTGCTCGACGAGCACCTGTGGGAGCCCGCCGACGCGGCGCAGGCGCTGTCGCTGCACCTGTCCAGCGGCGCCGAGCCGCTCAAGGCCGCCGCGTGGCTGGAAGGTTTTTTGAACCGCAATGCGCTGGTGCTGCTGCACGACGCGGCCCTGTGGCAACTGGTGGACGACTGGCTGTGCGGGCTGGGCGAAGCGCATTTCATCCACATCCTGCCGCTGGTGCGGCGCACGTTTTCCGCGTTCAGCGCGAGTGAGCGCAGCGATTTGGGCCAGCGGGCGCGACAAGGGGTGCGGCCTGTGCAAGCGGCGGCCAGCGCGCCGGGGTGGGATGAGGAACTGGCGGGGTTGCCGCTGCCGTTGTTGAGGACTATTTTGGGAATTGCTGCGTGATCCATCAAGTCCAACTCAATAACTTCGGCCCTCTTGCCCACATCAACTGGTCAGGGCTGGGCAAAATCAACCTAGTCATTGGCGGCAATGGCAGCGGCAAGACTTTTTTACTCAAGGCGATTTACACCAGCCTGCGCACGCTGGAAGAATACAAGCGCGGCAATGAACAACGTTCTGCCGCCGAAATTCTGGCAGACAAACTGCACTGGACATTTCAGGCTGGAAAAATTGGCGATTTGGTCAGCAAAGGAGCTGATTCGCCTTTGTCAAACAGCCTCACGATTGACGGGAAAGATTTTTCCTACAGCTTCGGCAAAGACACCAGCAAGCAAATCTCCAGCCTTGAAAATCAGGTTCCGCCACGCGCCAGCAATTCTATTTTTCTGCCCGCCAAGGAAGTGCTGTCGCTGCACCAGATTATTCTGGACTCCAGAGAAGACAAAAAATTTGGCTTTGACGACACTTATTTTGATCTGGCCAAAGCACTTCGCCGCTCGACAACGCGCGGCAACAATTACAAGGAATTTGCGCAGTCACGCCAGCAGCTTGAGGGTATTCTCGGCGGCGTGATTGAATATGACGAGGCTTCTCTGAGCTGGCTGTTCGTCAAAGGGCGGCACAAATTCCCCATAGGCGTGACGGCAGAAGGGATTAAAAAAATCGCCATTCTCGATACGCTGCTGGGCAACCGCTATTTAAATACCAGTTCGGTGGTGCTGATTGACGAGCCGGAATCGGCGCTTCACCCCACGGCCATTTCCAAACTGCTCGACATTGTCGCCATGCTGGCCGAACGCGGCATTCAGTTCTTTCTGGCCAGCCACTCTTATTTTGTCGTCAAAAAATTGTTTTTGATGGCGCAGGAGAAAAACTGGTCTATTCCGGTGATTTCGGCTTCAGGCGGCGAGTGGATTTGTGACGATCTGAAAAACGGCATGCCAGACAACCCCATCATTGCCGAATCCATCCGCCTGTACAAAGAGGAAGTGGAACTGGCGCTGAAATGACCATGCAAGCCATTATTGAATCGGGCATGACGTTTGGCCCTTATCCGCCCGGCCAGTGTTTTTACATCGAAAACAGTGCTTGCTACAAAGGTATTCAGGAAGGCGTGCAGATGGCGGAGTTTTTGCTGCTGCGGCAGCAAAAAGACAAAGCGCCTGTCGTGTGGGTGGTGGAGGCTAAATCGAGCTGCCCACGGGAATTGACTTCTTATATCGACGACATCCGCATCAAGCTGACCAATGGTTTTCTGCTGGGTGTGGCTGTGTGCCTGAAGCGGCATGCCACTGCGCAGGCCGAATTACCCGAGTCCTTCAAGGAATTGGATATTCAGAGCGCGAGTTTTCGTTTTGTGTTGGTGATCAAAGGGGTGCCGGAATTTCATCTCGAAGTGCTCCAAAGCGCGCTGGCTTTGGCGCTGAAACCACTGGTGAAAACGTGGGCATTGCCGCCAGCTTCGGTGATGGTTTTGAACGATGCGCTTGCGCAAAAGCATGGTTTAATTTTTCCGGTGGCGGGAGCTGTTGGATGACGCTGATGTGGCGCACGTTTTCAGAGTTCAGTGCGAGTGAGCGAAGTGACTTGGGTCAGCAAGCGCGGCAAGGGGCGAGGCCTCCGCAGGCCGTGGCCAGCGCACCCGGCTGGAATGAGGAACTGGCAGCTTTGCCGCTTCCGTTATTGAGGACTATTTTTAGAGTTTCTGCATGATTTATGTCAATTTTATTATCCAGAAATTCAAGTCATTAGATAATTTCAGCAAATGGAATTTATTTATTGGCGGAACTATGATTCTGACAGTACTTCTTCTGTACTTTAAATACAAATCATTTGAAGAACGATTCCACCTCAGTATGGTTCCAGATGAATTGAATGTCACAACTATTATCAATGCCAATGATCAGGGATTGGGGTTGGGGCCAGGCGACAATGAAGCGGGACTCATCGCTTACGAGCTACCTGACAATGTTTCCACCGAGATCAAAAAAAACGGTATCAGCTACTTTTTTAACATGCCTCCACAAAAAGGAGAGAACCGTGAAGGGCGCGGTGAATATAGCTCATGGCAACAGACACCCCTACCATCAACCCCAAATCTTGAAAACAAAGATCAGGACAAAGAAATTACTCCCACAACTTCTACTCTGAAAATATCCAGCTATCTGGCCGAACGTAGCTTTGTTAGCATAAAAATTGATCCACTGATTGAAAATCAGATTGATAGCGCCCTCTCAAAATCAGGAAGTTATGTTGGCTACGGCTACAGGGGAATAATTATAATAATTCCAGACATTAAAAGAGTTTTTTATGCTTATGGAAAATAACAATCAAACTTGCCACGACCCAGCATTACCATAATTTGATATTAGATTTACATATTATGTTAATAATTTAAATATTAAAAATTACGGTCTAAGTCAATATAGTTGTACGCAAATTCGAGTTGACCTTCTTTTTAACTTCGAGTTTCTTGCAGTAAATCCTTGAATGACCGGCCCGTCTCCTGCCTAAATCACTCCCAAAGCCAGCCCATGAACCCATCTGCCCCAACCCCCCTCCCCGACGAAGCCCGCCTGCGCCGCTGGCGCTTGGTCCTGGGCGGCGACGCCGAAAGCGCCTGCGGCAAGCTCTCGGGCGAGCTGGCTGAAATGGATCAGGCGCTGTCCGCCCTCTACGACGCCGACGGCAAGAACGGCCTGGGCCGCAGCACCAGCCGCCAGGGCGGGCGCGGCGGCTCTGCGCCCAGCGTGGCGCGCTGGCTGGGCGACATCCGCAAATACTTCCCTAGCTCCGTCGTGCAGGTCATGCAGCACGACGCGCTGGAGCGGCTGAACCTGCGCGACATGCTGCTGCAGCCCGAGATGCTGGAAAGCGTCCAGCCCGACGTGCATCTGGTGGCCAGCCTGATTTCGCTCTCGCGCGTCATTCCGGCCAGCACCAAGGAAACCGCCCGCATGGTGGTGCGCAAGGTGGTCGATGCGCTGCTCAAACAGCTCGAAGAGCCGATGCGCTCTGCCGTGACCGGCGCGCTGGACCGCAGCCAGCGCAACCGCCGCCCGCGCCACAGCGAGATCGACTGGAACCGCACCATCCGCGCCAACCTGCGCCACTGGCAGCCCGACTACCGCACCATCGTGCCCGAGCGGCTGATCGGTTATGGCCGCAAGTCGCGCAGCCCGCAGCGCGAAGTCGTGCTGTGCATCGACCAGAGCGGCTCGATGGCCGCGTCGGTGGTGTATTCGAGCATTTTTGGCGCGGTGATGGCCTCGCTGCCCGCCGTGGCGACCAAACTGGTGGTGTTCGACACCGCCATCGTCGATCTGACCGAGCAGTTGGATGACCCGGTGGAGCTGCTATTCGGCGTGCAGCTAGGTGGCGGCACCGACATCAACGGCGCGGTGGGCTACTGCCAGTCCATCATCCGCGAACCGGCGAACACGATTCTGGTCTTGATTTCGGACCTGTACGAAGGCGGCGTGGAAGCCAATCTGCTGCGCCGCGCCGCCGAGCTGGTGGCGTCAGGCGTGCAGTTCATCACGCTGCTGGCGTTGAGCGACGAAGGCGCACCGTCTTACGACCGCGCCCTAGCCGCCAAGCTGGCCGCGCTGGGCGTGCCGTCGTTTGCGTGTACGCCGGATGCTTTTCCGGGCCTGATGGCGGCGGCCATCCGCAAGGAGGATGTGAATGCGTGGGCGGCTGGGCAAGGGCTGCTGGCGACGCGGGGGCGCTGAGGCGGTACAGCGTCGGCCCAGAAAATTTGGCCTTGACACCCATTTTTCACTGGGCGACGCTGCCGTTTTGTAACAAAATGCCACTCACGGTCTGCCGGGTGCCAATCTTCAAGCGGGCGCCGGTTTTTACACAACGCCTTCCGTGAGACATTCCAATGCAGCTTCGCACCAAGACGATCCTTTATTTTTCCGCGCTTTTCCTGTCCGCCTGCGCCAGCATTTCAGAGCTGCCGACGACGGCGGTCACTGGCATTGACGGGCAATCCTGCGTTGGCGCCGCACCGGCGACCATTGACGGGCTGAGTCCGGCGAGCAACGCGGCGCTACAGGCCAAGGCGCAGTACGCCAGCGGCAAAGGCGGCGTCTGCAGCGCCAAAATCTACACCGTGGCCGCGCCGCTGCAGGTGTACCGCGTCTTTGACGAGCAAAAGCCCTGGACGGCTTACGGCGGCTGGTGGGCCATGAGCCGCCCCAGCGGCACCAAGGACGACTACCGCGCCCAAAATGCCATCTGCAGCGAGTGGAGCAACCTAGACCGGCTGATGGCCTGCCAGCTCAAGGTCGGCGCCGAAATTGTTCTGGGCACCACGCAAAGCGTCACCTGTGCCGACGGCACGGTCTATCCGAAAACCGCTGCCGTGCAGGTCTATCTGCCCAACGACTCCAAAAACGGCGTTCTGTATGTCGAAAACTGCCGCGAGGAAGGCCGCTGGCCCTGAGATTTCGCCGCCACGTCAGCTTGTTATGGCATGCTGAACAACGGCCTTCTGGCCGATTTTTTTGTCACTCATTTCGCTATTCAAGGAGGAATTCATGTCACTGCCCCGTTCCCTCACCAGCCTCGCGCTGCTCAGTCTGGTCGCTGCCCAGGCGTTTTCCCAGACATCCGCCCCCATCACGCTTCCCGCTTACGGTGCTGATCCGCTGCAAACTTCCGTCTCCGGCCTGTCGTCGGGCGCCTTCATGGCGGTACAGATGCAGGTCGCCTATTCGGGCTCCATCGTTGGCGCCGGTGTCGTGGCGGGCGGGCCTTACTACTGCGCGGCGAACAATGTGTTTTATGCCATCTCCATCTGCATGGGCAAAGGAATGATACCGATTGATCCGTCGCTTCTGGTCAGCACCGCCCGGTTCTTCGCCAATCAAGGCCTGATTGACCCGCTCAAAAACATGGACCAGCGCCGCATTTACGTTTTTAGCGGCACCGCCGACACTGTGGTGCGCCAGCCTGCAGTCGATGCTACGGTGGAATTCTTCAAGGAAGTGGGCGTCAAGCCCGCGCAGCTGCAATACGTCAACACCCTGCCAGCTGGCCATGCGGTCATCACGCCGAACTACGGCAACAACTGCGCGGCTAACGCCCCCTCCTACATCAGCCATTGCAATCTTGACAGCAAAGGCTACGACCAGGCCGGGGAGCTGTTGACGCAAATCTACGGCCCGCTGCAGCCTCGGGTGGACACGCCTGCCGGGCAGATGGTCAGCTTCAACCAGCGCACCTACGCCAACGCGGCTACCAGCATGGCCGACACCGGCTATCTGTACGTGCCGCAAAGCTGCAACGCTGCGGGCGCGAACTGCAAGGTGCATGTGGCGATTCACGGCTGCAAGCAGTCGGTCGAATCCGTCGGCAAGAAGTTCATCACCGACACCGGCTACAACAACTGGGCCGACAACAACAAGCTGATGGTGCTGTATCCGCAGGTCAACAAGTCCTCCTACCTGCCGTCGAATCCTGAAGGCTGCTGGGACTGGTGGGGCTACACCGGCAGCAACTACGCCTACAAATCCGGCTCGCAAATGAAGGCCATCAAGGCGATGGTTGACCATCTGACGCAGCAGCCTAAAGCCTCGATGTAATAGCATCCGTGCCGCTGGCCAGGGGCGCCCTCACCGGCCCCGGCCAGCGGCACCTCTGAATCAATCACCCTCATGAAAATCAGACAACTTTACCTGGCGGCGGTGTTTTTGCTGGCCTTGCTGCTCTCGGGCTGCACCAGCATCAAACTCGTTGGCGACTACGACGCGCAGACCGACAAAGGCATCACTGCGCTGCAAAAGGACATGGAAGTCTTTTTTGTCACGCTGGAGTCGGCCGAAGGCAGCATGGCCGCGCCCTATGCGGCCAACAAGGATTTTTATGGTCAGACCAAAGTCGCCATCAGCTCGCTGCGCATACGCGCCGATGCGCTGGAGCGCAACAGCTTTACCGTTCGCATGTTCGACAAGCTGCAAAACAATTTTGACCGGCTCGCCGCCGACCATCGGGAAGGCATCAGCAAGCGAGAACTCCCGCTGTACCGAGGCGGCCTGAACAGCCAGTTCACCAGCCTGCTGACTTTTGAGCTGGCCAAGCGCCGGGGCCAAAAATTCGAAGATGCCAGAGCACTGGCACCTGCAACACCGCCTATTTTTGAAACAGGACTCAGCCGATGACTCTCAATACCAACGATGTCGCCCAGAAAATGATTGAAGCGGCCAAAGGCGTGGTCGGCGACAAATGGCCAGCGACCCAAAGCTATTTTGAATCCGAGTCCAGAATCTTTGCCGAAAGATTTGCCAGCATCGCCGCGCTGCTCGCTGAAGGCGCCATTTCCCAAGCCCGTGCCCAAAGCCATGTGCAATTCCAGAAAGAAGCCTGGGAAACAGTGCTATTGGCGGTGGCCGGCCTGACGCAGATCATGGTCGAGCAGGCGCTGAACGCCGCCCTGAACGCTGTCAACGAGGTGGTCAACAAGGCCGTGGGCTTTGCCCTGCTTTAAAACCAGACGCTCGCCACGCCCATGACTGACAGCGCGAGGCTTGTACTGATTTTCCTGCTGTTCAATCGGTGGTTTTGAGGCGAAAATGCCGATTTACATTTTTGCGTAACAACACTTTTCGTTCTCTCTTCATATCAAGGGGAATTTGATGACGTTCATGCCGTGGAGCGATGCTTTTTCTGTTCAGCTTGATGAGATTGACAAACAGCACAAGTGGCTGTTTGAGGCCACCAATCGTCTGCACGATGAAACGACCAAGGAAGTCCACAGCCGCCAGGTGATTGGCGAGATCATCGAAGGACTAATGGACTACACGATGAACCACTTCATCATGGAAGAAGAGCTGTTCCAACGCTACGGCTACCCGCAGGCGCAGGCCCACAAGGCGCTGCACGACAGGTTCACCGCCACCATGCTGCACACGCTGACAGACTTTGAAAGCGGCGCAGCCGTGGAAGGTGAAGTGCTGGAAACCCTCAAGAACTGGCTGGTTCAGCACATCCTGAAAACGGACACCGCCTATGTGCCGTTTCTGAAAGAAAAGGACAGCCAACGCTTCGCCGACTACCGCGCCTAGCACCAAGCCAGCATCTCCTAGCACGGGTGTGCGCGGACTTGTCAGGGTTTATACTGAATTATTTGCCAATCAGCTGCTTGGCTTCGAGCCAAAAAGTGGCCGCAGCCTTTCGGCAGCTGAAGTTTTCGCTTATTCGCTTATTTATACCAAAGGGGATTTGATGACGTTCATGCCGTGGCGTGATGATTTTTCTGTCGGACTTGCTGAAGTCGATGAACAGCACCAGTGGCTGTTCGACGCTACCAACCGCCTGCACAACGAGATGAACAAGCCCATTCACAGCCGGGCTGTGATTGGCGAAATTCTCGAAGGGCTGATGAACTACACGGTGAATCACTTCATCATGGAAGAAGAGCTGTTCGAACGCTATGCCTACCCGCAGGCACAAGCCCACAAGGCACTGCATGACAAATTCACCGCCTCAATCATGAGCATGCTCACCAGCTTTGAGAACGGCGCGCCGATTGAAAGTGAGCTGCTTGAAATACTCAAGGACTGGCTCGTTGAGCACATCATGAAAACCGACACCGCCTATGTGTTGTTCTTGAAAGAAAAAGGCGGCGAACGCTTCGCACAGGACGGGGCTTGAGGCGCTTTCGGGCATCACCCCGAACACGTCCGCAACTTAAATCTCGATCTTGCTGCCGAGCTCAACCACCGAGTTGTTCGGCAGATTCAGGAAGTCGGCGGCACCGCTGGCGTTGTGGTGCATCTGGGCAAACAGCTTTTCGCGCCAAGCGGCCATGCCGCTGCCAATCGTCGGAATCACCGTGTCGCGCGACAGGAAGTAGCTGGTCGTCATCGGTTCGAGCTGGCAGCCTCGGTTGCGGATGTGCTGCAACGCCTTGGGCAAATCGAGGTCGTTTTTGAAGCCGTAATGCACATTGACCTGCCAGCAGTCATGGCCCAGCGACTCAATCTCTAGGCGCTTATCCAGACCTATCCACGGCACCTCATGGTTGCGCACGGTGACAAACAGGTTTTGCTCATGCAGCACCTTGTTGTGCTTGAGGTTGTGCAGCAGCGCGTTCGGCACGATGCCCGGCTCGGCAGTCATGAAGACGGCGGTGCCTTCAACGCGCTGCGGCGGGCTGACAAACACGGCGTCCAGAAAGCCCGGCAGGTCCAGCGCGTCGGCGCGCAGCTTTTCATTGAGAATTTGCCGCCCCTGCTTCCACGTCATCATCAGGGTGAAGACCGCGCCGCCAATCACCAGCGGGAACCAGCCACCGGCAAACAGCTTCATCAGGTTCGAGGCAAAGAAGGCGAAATCGACCAGGAAGAACACGCTGGTGGCGGCAACACACAGAGCCAGCGGGTATTTCCACGCATAGCGGATCACATAAAAAGTCAGCACGGTGGTGATCAGCATGTCGGTGCAGACGGCAATGCCGTAAGCGGCGGCCAGATTACTTGACGAGCGAAACATCACCACCGCCAGCACGATGGTGACAAACAGACCCCAGTTGACGAAGGGCATGTAAATCTGGCCGGTGTCGCGCACGCTGGTGTGCTGAATGCGCAGCCGGGGCAGATAACCCATTTGAATCGCCTGCTTGGTGACGCTGAAGGCGCCAGTAATCAAGGCCTGCGAGGCAATCACCGTGGCCAGCGTCGCCAGGCCCACCAGCGGCAGCAGCGCCCAGTCAGGCGCCATCAGAAAAAATGGGTTTTTCACGGACGTCGGGTCGTTCAGCAGCAGCGCGCCTTGTCCAAAATAATTCAGCACCAGCGAAGGCATGACGACAAAGAACCAAGCGAGGCGGATCGGCTTTTTGCCGAAATGGCCGAGGTCGGCGTACAGCGCCTCGGCGCCGGTCACGCACAGCACCACGGCGCCCAAAATGATGAAGGTCACGCCCGGATTGGCCCACATGAACATCAGCGCGTAATGCGGACTGAGCGCCCACAAAATGGTCGGGTGAGTGACGATCTGGGCGACACCGAGCAGCGCGATCACCAAAAACCAGACGATGGTAATCGGGCCGAAAAACTTGCCAATCCCCGTCGTGCCGTGCTTTTGCAGCATGAACAGGCCCAGCAAAATGACCAGTGTGATCGGCACGACGCCCTTGGTGAAGGTCGGCGAGACCACTTCCAGCCCCTCAACCGCCGACAGCACCGAAATGGCTGGCGTAATTACCCCGTCGCCATAAAACAGCGAGGTGCCAAAAATGCCCACGGCCAGCAGCAGCTTGCGCAGCTCGGGCTTGTCCTGCACAGCGGTCGAGGCCAGCGCCAGCATGGCAATCAAGCCGCCCTCGCCGTTGTTGTCGGCGCGCAGCACGAGGGTGACATATTTGAGGGAAACAATGACGGTCAGCGTCCAAAAGAAAATGGACAAAATACCGTACACATTGTCGGGCGTGAAGGGAACGTGGCCTGAGCCGAAAACCTCCTTGATGGAGTAAAGAACACTGGTGCCGATGTCACCATAAACGACGCCAATGGCGCCGATGGTGAGTGCTGCAAGAGAGGATTTTTGACTGGTCACAAAAATTTAGCGCCTGGAGCGATGGGCCGGAAAACCCGGTCAAAGCCGACGCAATGGTTGTCTAAGGGAACACTATTTTGCGCCCGCCCAACCAACGACTGACTGACAGGCCAGCGCAGCCCCCAGAAAACCGGAACTTTTGCCTAAACGCGGACCCATTCAGTCATAAATCTCGGCATTTGGGTCGGTGGCTTCGAGTTCGTAGCTGGCCGCCAGCATCGCCAGCCGGGCGACGACGCCGTACATGTAAAAGCGGTTCGGCCCACTGGAGCCAGGCTTTTCGCCGTACTGCGGCAGGCGCCCGCTGTCGGAAAAGGCCAGCGGTGCAAAACTGGTGCCGGGGGCACTGAGGTTTTCATCGATGCCACGCCCGGCATTGACGCGGTAAAAGCCGCCCACCACATAGCGGTCCATCATGTACACCACCGGCTCGGCCACGGCGTTGTTGACGCGCTCGTGGGTCAGCACGCCTTCCTGGAGGATAAATTCGGACAGCGGCTGGCCGCCCTTGCCGACGCTGAGCTGGCTCAGGCTGTCCAGCGCGCCCAGCTCCTTGGCGTCATGCACCGTCGTGATGCCCATGCCATTGGCGCCGTTGTCGGGCTTGATGACGACAAACGGCTTTTCGTTGATGCCGTATTCTTTGTACTTGCGCCGGATCCGGGCCAGCAGCGCATCGACCTGGGTACTCAGGCATTCGATGCCCTGCCCTTCGGCGATGTTGACGTCCTCGCACTGGGCAAACAGCGGATGGATCAGCCACGGGTCAATGCCGAGCAGCTTGCCAAAACGCTTGGTGATTTCCTCGTAAGCCTTGAAATGGCGCGATTTGCGCCGCACCGACCAGCCCGCATGCAGCGGCGGCAGCAAATACTGCTCGTGCAGGTCTTCCAGAATGCCCGGAATACCGGCGGACAGGTCGTTGTTCAGCAAAATCGTGCAGGGGTCGAAATCCTTCAGGCCCAGGCGGCGGTCGCTGCGGATCAGCGGCTCCAGCATCAAGGCTTCGCCGTCGGCCAACGGCACTGGCGTCGGCGCCTTGATCTCGTGGTTCAGCGACCCAAAGCGCACATTGAGCCCCGCTTGATAAAAGATGCGCTTGAGCTGCAGCAAGCTGGCCAGGTAAGCGGGGTCGGTGATATTGCTTTGCGGCACCACCAGCAGGTTGCGCGCTTCGGGGCAGATTTTTTCAATCGCCGCCATCGCCGCCTGCACGGCCAGCGGCATCATCTGCGGCGTCAGGTGGTCCCAGCCTGCGGGAAACAAGTTGGTATCGACAGGCGCGAGCTTGAAGCCCGCATTGCGCAGATCAACCGCGCTGTAAAACGGCGGCGTGTGCTCCATCCATTCGAGCCGGAACCAACGCTCGATGGCGGGCGTGGTGTCCAGAATGCGCTGCTCAAGCTCGTTGATGGGGCCGGTCAGGGCAGTAATGAGGTGCGGAACCATGCGGCCACTTTCGAGGGGATATCGTTATCCAGTTGGGTAATGAGGGAATTTTAGGCTTTATGAGTCGGCCGTCATCCGGCGCTGGGCCGGATGCGCCAATGGCCTACAGGTGCCTGCGCCGCATCCTGCAGCCCTGCGGCAAAAACGCCACTCGGCAGTGCAATTTAAAAACTTCAGCCGCGCACTTCGCCCTGGCCGAGCACCACGTATTTGAGCGAAGTCAACCCCTCGATGCCGACCGGCCCGCGCGCGTGGAATTTGTCCGTGCTGATGCCGATTTCCGCGCCCAAGCCGTATTCAAAACCGTCGGCAAAGCGCGTGCTGGCGTTGACCATCACGCTGGACGAATCGACTTCGCGTAAAAACTGCTGCGCATGCAGGTGGTCGCGCGTCAGGATGGCTTCGGTATGGTGGCTGGAGTAGTGGTTGATGTGGGCAATGGCCTCGTCCACGCCCGCCACCACTTTCACGCTGATGATGGGCGCGAGGTATTCCTCGAACCAGTCCTGCTCGGTCGCGGCCTTGAGCAGCTTGCCCGGCACGACGGTGGCCAAAATGCGCAGCGCCTCGGGGCAGGCGCGCATTTCGACGCCTTTTGCGGCATAGACCACGCCGATGCGCGGCAGAAAATCGCCCGCCACGCCTGCGGCCACCAACAGGCTTTCGCTGGCGTTGCACGGGCTGTATTTCTGGGTTTTGGCGTTGTCGGCGATTTTCACGGCCATTTCGAGGTCGCACGGGTCATCGACGTAGGTGTGGCAGTTGCCGTCTAGGTGCTTGATGACCGGCACTTTGGCTCCGGCGCTGATGCGCTCGATCAGCCCCTTGCCGCCGCGTGGGATGATGACATCGACGTATTTGGGCATCGCGATCAGCTCGCCGACGGCTTCGCGGTCGGTGGTGGCGACGAGCTGCACAGCATGGGCGGGCAGACCGGCTTCAACCAGCGCCTGTTGCACCAGTTCGGCCAGCGCCTTGTTCGATTCAATCGCCTCCGAGCCGCCGCGCAGGATGCAGGCGTTGCCGCTTTTGATCGCCAGCGACGCCGCTTCAATCGTCACGTTCGGGCGGCTTTCAAAAATCATGCCGAACACGCCGATGGGCACACGCATCTGGCCGACGCGGATGCCGCTGGGTTGTTCTTTCATGCCGGTGATTTCGCCAATCACATCGGGCATGGTGGCGAGCTGCTCGCAGCCGATGGCGACGGTTTCCAAGTCTTTGGCGCCTAGCTTGAGGCGGTCCAGCAGCGGGCCGGTCAAGCCGTTGGCGGCGGCGCGCTCCAGGTCACGCTGGTTCGCTTGTTGCAGCGCCGGGGCGCTCTGGCGCAGCAGCGTGGCGAGCGTGCGCAGCGCCTTGTTTTTGACCGCTGCCGGGGCGCGGGCGGTGTGGGCGCTGGCGGCTTTGGCTTGCGCGCCCAGCGTCTGCATGTAGTCGGCGATGTTGAGAGCGTTCATGGGTCGGGCTTTCGTTCTTGAAGGGGCGGCGGCTCGGGCAGCGGCTTGCTGCGGCGTGGAGCTGAGGCGCATGAGCGCATTTTCCCAGATTCGCCAGCAGACCTGCTCAAAAAAACCCGCCGGGCCGCAACGGCTGCGCTGACAGTCTCTTGCCCGCTGGCCCGGTTATCGGCGCAACGGCGTCACGCCCCGGCGCTGCATCATGTCTTCGCTCATGGCCTGCACCGCCTCTGGCGGCAAGGCGGCTTGGGCGGCGGGATAAGCGGCGCCGTTTTCATCGACCAGATGCTGCTGGTACAGCGCGGCGAACTGGTTCAGCGCAGCCGTTTGCGCCGGGGTCAGCGCGCACCAGTCGGCATCCGGGCGGCTGTCCGCGATGGCCTGCAGCACGCTGCGCGCTGGAACCCAGGCCGCTTCCATCTGCCGGTGCTCGTTGATGAGCCGTTCAGCCAGCGTGCGCAGCGTGGCATCCAGACCCGCCAGCAGCGGCGGGAACACATGCAGTTCCTCGTCCTGATGGTGCAGCGGCGCGGCCATGTCGAAATAGCGCATCACGTCGCGGGCGGCTTGGCGAGCCGCTTCGTCGCAGCCTTTGTCCAGCAGGTGCTGCTGCAGTTTGGCCTGCAGCGCCAACATGCGCTCTACCCGCTCGTGGCAGGCGGCGAGCATTTCAAAAGGCGCTTCCAGACCGGCAGCCAGTGGCCGATGGCCGGGCAGGGACACGGGAAGGCGCGGGCTCATCCGCACGTCCCCAGCTGGCCGCACTGGGTGCAGTAGTCGCAGCCGTCTTTGCGGATGACGGCGTGGGCGCCGCATTCGCCGCATTTTTTGCCCGCCATCACTGGCGGCGTCAGGCCCGCCTCCAGCACGGCGGGCTCTGACGGCAGCGCGCTGGCGCTGGACTGGCTGGCGCGCCGGGCAATCAGGTGCTGCAGCGCGTAGGCAATCGCCGCCACTTCGGAGTCGTGCCACATCGGCACATGGGTGCCGTCGGCTTTTTCGTAAGTGCCCAGACGCACCGGCCCTCTGTCCCAGGCGACTTTGCGCATGTCGCTCAGCGCGCGCTCCAGAAAACCGCCGCGTGCGGCCAGCGACAGCATGCGCATGCTCGACGTGATCCACTGCTGCGAGGCGCCGCTCTGGCCGACCGGCATGAAAAATTCAATCGCCCGCTCCACCGTGCCTGCGCCGCTGGCCGCTGGCACCGGCAAAAAGGATACGACCAGATAAAGCCGCTGATGCCCTTCCTGCGTCCAGTATTCGACTTTTTCGACGATGGCCGACAGCGCGCCTTTCGGACGGCTTTCAATCACCGTGCGCATCGGATCGACCGGCGGCGCGGCGGCGGCCTCGGTTGCGGGGCTGGCGTGGGTTTGCAGCACCGCGCCCAAAATCGCGTTGGGCCGATACGTCGCCAAGCCTTTGAGGCGGGCGCGCCAGGCTTGGTGGTACAGGCTTTTGAAATCGGCGTAAGCGCACTCGACCGGCACGTTGACGGTCTTGGAAATGGCGGTGTCGATGAAAGGCTGCACCGCCTCCATCATCGCAATGTGGCTGCTGGCCGTCATCTCCAGCGCGGAGACGAAATAGTCGGGCAGCGCATTCACGTCGCCGCCGAGTTCGCGGTAGAGGCGCCAGGCGTGGTCTTCGACGGCGTATTCGGTGCGGCTGCCGTCGGCTTCGCGCTTGTGGCGCCGGTACATCCACGAAAACGGCGGCTCGATGCCGTTGGAGGCGTTGTCGGCAAAGGCCAGGCTGACGGTGCCGGTCGGCGCAATCGACAGCAAATGGCTGTTGCGGATGCCGTGGGCGCGAATCAATTGCTGCAAGGCGGGCGGCAGGCGACTGGCAAAGGTGCCGCTGGCCAAGTAGCCGTCGGCGTCGAACTTGGGGAAAGCGCCCTTTTCCTGCGCCAGCGCCACCGAGGCGGCATAGGCCGCGTCGCGCAGGCGCACGGCAATGCGGGCCGCCATGTCGCGGCCTTCGGGCGCGTCGTAGCGCAGGCACAACATCGCCAGCGCATTGCCCAGCCCGGTAAAACCGACGCCGATGCGGCGCTTGGCGGCGGACTCGGCCTGCTGCTGCGGCAGCGGCCAGAACGTCACTTCGAGCATGTTGTCGAGCGCCCGCACCTGCGTGGCGACCGACGCCTCGAACGCCTCGAAATCAAACGACGGCTCGCCGTCAACGCCAAACGGGTGGCGCACAAAGCGCGTCAGGATGATCGGGCCGAGGTCGCAGCAGCCGTAAGGCGGTAAGGGCTGCTCGCCACATTGCCCGGTGACGAGGCCGTTGAAGATGACGGTGTTGTGGTCCGGCTGGGTCGTGTCATAGACCGGTTCCATGCCAGCGGGCTCGATGGCGGTGATGGTGGCAACAAAGTGCTGGGTCTTGAGCAGCGCCTTGTCGGCGACCCAGGCCTCGTACTTCTCGCGCTTGGCGGGAAGCAAAAAGCCGATCTCGCGCATGAAGGCCTCGCGCGATTCGCCGTCAACGAGCAGTTCGTGCTGGGTCTGGCAGAGGTAGTCGCGCTGCCCGCCGTGACCGTCTGGCAGGGGGCGCATGCCGCCCTCGCGCCGCTCGTGGAGGCGCGAGAACACGCCGAAGTTGGCCAGCAGCATTTGTACGTCCTGCAGCAGCGGCCGGTGACTCGACGACAGGCGCACCGAACAGCTCTGGCTGTTCGATGACACGTTGACCGTCCCGTCCGTCTGGAACAGGCCTTGCAGATAGCCGCGCATGCAGGCTTCGCTGCCCTGCCAGACCACTTCGGGCACAACCAGCTTGGTCTCTCCATTGAAACCGTAATCGGCCAGCACACGGGCCAGCATGGTCGAGCGGATGAAGACCATGTGGCGCTCCGCAACGGCGACCGGCTTGACACAGTAGTCACGCGGCGCCAGCGACGTGCCAGCGATCAGCGTGTTGACGAAACCAGCAATGTCATCGGCGAGCTGGCGCTCCTCGTTCCACAGGCTGATGACCGCCGCCTGCTCGCCCTCGCCGCGATTCGTGAAGTGCCCGTCGCCCGCAATCAGACCGAGCAGCATGCCCAGCGCCGCGCTGCCCTGGGGGCCAAACTGGCCTTTGCCCGACTGCACCCACAACTCGTCACCGACTTGCAACTCCGACAGCTTGAGCTTGCCTCGGGCCGTGTAGAACTCGTGCCAGGCCGTGGCCTTGATCTGATAGCCCTCGGCTGTGGTGACGTTGAAAACCTCAGCTTGGCTTGCGCTCAGAAAGGCCGGAACGGCTGCCCGCGTGACGGTGCCGCGCTGCTCCTCGCCCAGCGCCCGTTTATCCACGGTGACGTTCAAGGGCTGGCCGCTGGCACAGAGCTGGTCGATGCGGACTAAACCATGCTGCGTCGCCAACCGCGTGTCGCCAGTGACGCACGGATTCGTCGCGGCAATCGACTCGCAGTAGCGCAGGTTGTTGTCCTGGTTGATGTGGTCGAGAAACAAAATGCCCGGCTCGGCAAAGTCGTAGGCCGAGCGCATCACCGTGTCCCACAGCTCACGGGCGGCGACGGTCTGATAAACCCACTGGCCGTCGGCGCGCTGGAAAGCGCCCTGCGCCAGCAGCGCCGCGCCGGGCCTTTCCTGGTGGATCAACTCCCACGGCCCGTCTTCGGCCAGCGCCTGCATGAAGGCGTCGGGCACGCCGACCGAGACGTTGAAATTGTTCCAGCGCCCAGGGGTGCGCTTGGCGGTGATGAATTCGTGGACATCCGGGTGGTCCATGCGCAGCACGCCCATCTGCGCGCCGCGCCGGGCGCCCGCGCTTTCAACCGTGGCGCAGGACTGGTCAAACACGTTGATGTAGCTGCACGGCCCGGACGCCATCGACGCCATCGCCTTGACCTCGGCGCCGCGCGGGCGGATGCGCGAAAAGTCGTAGCCGACGCCGCCGCCGCGCCGCATGGTTTCAGCCGCTTCGCGCAGTGCTTCGTAAATGCCGGGAAAGCCGCCGCTATCGACGCCCTGGATGCAGTCGCCGACCGGCTGGACAAAGCAGTTGATCAGCGTGGCCTGAATGTCGGTGCCCGCCGCGCTCATGATGCGGCCCGCGCCGATGGCGCCCGCGTGCAGGTTTTCCAGAAACAGCGCCTCGTACTTGGCGCGCTCGGCGGGCAGTTCGACCGAGGCCAGCGCCCGCGCCACGCGGCGGTACACGTCTTCGACGCCGCTTTCACCGGGTTTGAGGTATTTTTCTTTCAGCACGTCCTGGCTGATGGGCTGGGTGGCGGTCAGGTCTTGCGGCCAGCCGAAGTGTTCACGCTGCATGTGTGTTTTCCCTGAGAAAAGGCTACGAAGGCGAGAAAGCAGCCGCACCGTGTCGTCAACGGGCCACCGTTTCGCAGGGGGAAAGGATAGCCTTTTTGCGGCGCCAAGCACCAAAAACCCATGTTCAGCTTGTGGCGGTCAAGGTCTTGAAACTGAACCTATCCTCTCAATTTTCAAAAAATCTTCTCAAAAATTGTCATTTTGAGAAGTAAATTGAGAAGATAGGCTTTTATTGAGAAGATAAGCATGGCAAAAAATCAACTCTCGGCAAATATCGTCGCTTATTTGAGCGACCGGGCCAGTCAGGCACTGCCGCCCGTGAGCACTGAGGACATCACGACGCAAATAAGCGAGAAGCGATCCACCGTGAGCCGCTACCTGGCCGCGCTGGTGGCCAGCGGCACCATTCTTCGGCTAGGCTCTGGCCGCGCAACACGCTACGCCATCGCAGCGCCCTCAACGGGCACGGCGCCTTCGACTGGCACGGCGACGCCCGTCTCGTCGGTATCGCCTGCACCAGAAGCGACCCTATCGCCCCTGACCTGGAGCCCTGCCGCGCTCGAACTGCGCGCCCAGTTGCAAGCGCCTCTCGGCACGCGAACCCCGGTTTCCTACCGCAGGCAGTTTGTCGATGACTACATCCCGAATCAATCCTCGCTGCTCCCGGCGAATCTGGCCGACACCCTGCTGGCGAGCGGGCGCGCCCAAGGCCAGCAACCGGCCAGCACCTATGCGCGCAAGGTGCTGGAGCAGCTCTTGATTGATCTGTCCTGGCAGTCGTCGCGGCTGGAGGGCAACCGCAAAAGCCTGCTCGACACGCAGGCGCTGTTTGCCAAAGGCCGCTCAGCCGATGACGACATGGACGCCGCCATGCTGCTGAACCACAAGGACGCCATCGAGTTCATGGTCGATGCGGTGCCCGAGTACGGCATCACGGCGCCGGTGGTGCGCAACATTCAGGCGCTGCTGATGCAAGGCCTGCTCGACAACCCCGACGCCGTCGGCGCCATCCGGCACACGGTCGTCCACATCACCGATTCGGTGTACCTGCCGACGCAGGCGCCGATGCTGCTGGAAGAAATGCTGGGGCTGATCATCGAGAAGGCCAGACAGGTCAAAAATCCGGTGGAAGCGGCATTTTTCCTGTGGGTGCATATCGCCTATCTGCAGCCGTTTGAAGACGGCAACAAGCGCACCAGCCGACTGTGCGCCAACCTGCCGCTGATGCTGTCGAACTGCGCGCCGCTGTCTTTCCTCGATGTCGAGCCGCAGGACTACGCGCTCGCCGTCACCGGCGTGTATGAGCGGCTGGATGTCACGCTGGCTGCGGAGCTGTTTGCCTGGACCTACCGGCGCTCCATCGCCAAGTACAAAGTGATTCTGGAATCAATGGGCGCGCCAGACCCTTTCCGCGCCCGCTACCGCGAGCAACTGGGCGAAGCGGTGCGCGAGGTCGTGGCGCAGGGCGCTTCTATGCTGCAAGCCTGCGCGGCGCTGGCGCTGCCCGAGCTGGACCTGACTGCTTTTCAGACGCTGTTGCGCAGGGAACTGGAGCGACTGGAACCTTTCAATTGCGCCCGCTACCGGCTGTCGATTCGGAAAACAGAAGACTGGATTGCCAAGGGGCGCCCGATGTGATGGGGCGTGGCCGCCATCATTTGAAAGCACAGGCTGCTCCGGCTCAAGCGTCCAGTGCCGACGCCATCCCTCGCATGCTAAAAAAGAGTCGTTCCCAATTTGGGAACTATGATAAAGTTCACTAACTGGGAACAAAAAATGAAGCTACTTGGACGGAAACTGTTGCAACCACTCTATGGAGTGGATTCCGAAACTGATCGGTGGTTAAACGTTTGGTCATCTGAGCTTGCTAACGCCACTTGGAAAAGCCATCTACAGATACTCCAGCAGTTCCCCAGCGTTCTCTACGAAGAGCCTGAATATTATTACTTCAGAGTTGCAAAAATCGCAACCAGATTGAAAGTCTCATTTTGCCTCTCACACGGAATTGTAGTTATTTGTGGGCTACGTAATGATTAAGGAAAATCCAATGGAAATCAAAATCATACGTTCAGAACAACAATACGAAGAATACTTAAGCGAAGTCAGTCGCCTAATAAGACAAAACCCATCAAAAGGCACCCCTGAAGCCGACAAACTTGAACTCATAAGCGTTTTAATAGAGGAATATGAAAATAAAACATATCCAATTGAAGCCCCTGATCCTATAGATGCAATTACCTTCCGAATGGAAGAGCAAGGCCTCAAACAAGCCGATTTAGTCCCATACTTTGGAACGCGCAGCAGAGTTTCAGAAGTTCTTAGTAGAAAAAGGCCTTTAACCGTTCATATGATTCGGGCACTCTCTATCGGACTAGGTATCTCAACCGACACGCTTATAGGGCTAAACGAACCAATTCCTCAAAAAAGAAATGATTTCATAGATTGGAGTCGATTTCCAGTAAAAGAAATGGTGAGTCGAGGATGGATAAACAAAGCAACAAGCAGCATAACAAAAACATCCGAACAAGCTGTTTCTGATTTTCTTTCACAAGTTGGATTTTCTTTTGAAACTGCCGCATACAAAAGGTCGTTGCATGGAGAGGCATACTCACCAACAACAAAGTACACACTTTACGCCTGGCTTGCCCGAGTAATACAAAAAGGCAGAGAAAAAAGAAACACCTTGGGAAAATTTGACAGATCAGTATTATCTGCCTCTTTCTTAAAGGAGATAGCACAACTTAGCTGGTTTGACAAAGGCCCGCTTTTAGCTGTTGAATTTTTAGAAAAACATGGAATTGCAGTCGTAATCGAGCCACACCTAAAAGGCTCGATGCTCGACGGTGCAGCACTGGAGGATGAAGGGCATCCAATTATTGGACTGACCATTAGATTTGATAGATTAGATAATTTTTGGTTTACCTTGCTGCACGAAGTTGCCCATATCTGGAAACATACAGAGAACAGCGAGACATTTTTAGATGACTTAGAAAGTTCTTCCGAAGACAAACGTGAAGTTGAAGCCAATCGTCTTGCCAAGGAAGCATTTATTCCACGATCCTTATGGAAGCGAAGCAATGCATACACCACGCCTAGTATTGAGAATATTGACAAGCTTTCTAGGGAGCTAAAGATCCACCCTGCCATTGTGGCAGGACGATTACGCAAAGATCTAGGCAACTATCAGTTGTTTGGAGAAATTATTGGCCAGCACGAAGTTAGAAAATTTTTCAACATTGACTTTTCCAAGGATTCGGAATGAAAAAACCAATTTACGTACCTATGCTGAGAGCAAAAGCGGGCGAATTCGTAGCATTAAAGAATTTATCCAATCGAGCTAAATCAGGCATCCTTCCGCTATTAGATATTCCAGAAAACACAAGCAAGGCAAAAGTTCCAAAAACTGATAGCGAGCATCTTGCTTCAATTGTTGAGTCAATTTCATCCATTTGGAAAAATCGGCCTCTAATCCTTGACGCTTTCTCTTGGAGCCCCAATGCAAGCACTGACGAGGGCGAACATATAATTACTTACCTTCAATCCACACTTGAAGCAAAAGGAGTTGAGGTTTCACCGGTTATAGGTTATGACCGCTGGGATGACTTAGACTACCAAGCAGCTATTTCTGAAATAGTGTTACCACAAGGACGACATTTTTGTCTTCGCTTAGATGACGACGCACTTCATGACATTATAGATATTGATTATTTTGAGGAAAGAGTAAACGAAATTTTAGATGCCACAGGCAAAACTGCAAATGAATTCATCGCGTTAATTGATTTAGCAGATCTTTCACGCAAACCATTAGTTGATGTTTTGGAAGTCGCATCAAAATCCATCGCAGCACTGCAATCTTTGAATTTTACAAGCATAATTATTTCAGGTTCATCCATTCCAGAATCAATAAATCTCGCGGTTAAAGAACCCAATACCATAGGACTTTTGCCACGCAAAGAAATGCTGATATGGAGATCACTTTACCAGTCATTTCCCCAAATCGTTTTTGGAGATTACGGGGTTCGCAGCTCTCGATCCTCAGGCGAAGTAATAGCTCCAGACGCAAATGGAAAAATACGCTATACCATTGAAAAGCGATTTATGATTTCTCGCGGTCACTCTATGAGAACCGAAGATAAAGGCGCACAGGTGCATAAGCTTGCAGAAAAAATAATTAGCTCTGAATATTACTTGGGTAGCCAATTTAGCTGGGGCGATGAGATTATTGAAAAATGTGCCCAAGGCAAATACAAGGGAAATTTAACAAATTGGATATCAATTGACACCAATCATCACATTGAGTTAGTAACTCTAGAAATTACTGAATTCTCTAAAGTCAAAAAGAATGTGGAAAAAGTATAAGACCAGGAAACGGTTTGGCATCCGCTCAATCCGCAATCACCTGTCCATCGTGCTCCACATAAGGCTGATACGGCCTCCAAAGCCTGCGAAGCGGGGACAAAATCGCCTTTGCGGGCATCAAAGATATGGATTTCTCCGGCCTCGATGACGTAATGCCAGTCGTGCAGCGTCAGCGTCCCGGCTTCCCCCTGATGGCGCACCATCGGGTACGCCATCAGGTGCTGCAGCACCACTGAACGCTGCTCGCCCCGGCGTTTGGCGTCATTGCACCAGGGACGAATCGGCCGCTTCGAGATCGACGCCTTCGACCAGCGCCACGATCAGCAGACTGGCGCTGATGCGGATCAGCTTTTTGGACAGCGACGTGGTGCCCTGCGTCCGCTCAGCCCCGCAAGGCTGCGGGCGGGGCGCGCCGGGCTGCTGGCGGGCGCATCGGCGCGGCGCAGGCGCTGCAAAGCATGCTGGCCAGCCGGTGCAGCGCCTGCCACGGGTCAAACGGCCAGTCGGGCTGCTTCAGGCCTTTGACAATGCCATCGACCTGCTGCGCCGCCTGCAAGAGCGCGGCCAGCTTGGCGTCGCTCAGGTGCGGCAGCACGCGCTCGAAGAGTTTTTCTTTCGCGCCCCAGACGCGGTTTTCGCGCAGCGCCATCGGCATCGGGCGGCCCGTGTTGAGCGCATCCTTGACGCGCTTGAGGTTGCGGATGTCTTCCATCAGCGCCCAATGCACCAGTACGGCGGCTTCGCCTTCGGATTGCAGGCCGTCGAGCATGCGCGCCGTGCGCAGCGGCTGACCGGCCAGCACCGCCTCGGCGAGTTTAAAAACGTCGTAGCGGGCGACGTTTAAAACGGCGTTTTCCACCTGGTCAAAGCTCAAAATGCCCTCGCCCGCTGCGGGCGGATAGAGCAGTGCCAGCTTCTGGATTTCCTGGTGCGCGGCCAGCAAATTGCCTTCGACGCGGTCGGCGAAGAATTGCAGCGTGCGCTGGCCTTCGTCGCCGCTGGCGACGCGCTGGCCTTGCGCTTGCAGACGCTGGGCGATCCACTGCGGCAGGTTGCGCCGGTCAATCGGGTCGAACTTGACAGTCACGCCGTAGCTGTCGAGCGCGCCGAACCACGCGCCCTTGGTGGTGGCGCTGTCGAGCTTGGGCAGCAAAATCAGCGTCAGCGTGGAATCGTCGCCCTGGGCGCGCTCGGCGAGTTGCTGCAGCGCGGCGGAGCCGTCCTTGCCCGGCTTGCCGCTGGGGATGCGGATTTCGATGATCTGCTTGTCGGCAAATAAACTGAGCGAGCCGCCGCTGGCGAGGACTTCGCTCCAGTCAAAATTGGCGCCGGAAACGGTGTGGACGGTGCGTTCGGTGTAGCCTTGCTGGCGGGCGTGGGCGCGCAGGGCGTCGGCGAACTCTTGCACTAGCAGCGGCTCGTCGCCGTGCAGGGTGTAGAGACTTTTGAGGCCGCGCTTGAGATGCTCGGCGAGTTGGGCGGGGGCCAGGTTCATGCGGGCAAGTTTAGCGGCTGGCGGGCGCGCAACAGGCCAGCCTTGTTAACTACGAAGGGAGCGTGACATGACTTCTTGCATCCGACTGATAGGCGCGCCGACGGATGTGGGCGCTGGCGTGCGCGGCACTTCAATGGGGCCGGAGGCGTTGCGCGTGGCCGGGCTGCAGGCGGCGCTGGCGCAGCGCGGCCTGAGAGTGACAGATGTGGGCAATCTGGCCGGGCCGCCCAACCCGTGGCTGGCGCCGGTCAACGGCTACCGCCACTTGGACGAAGTCGTCGCCTGGAACCGGTTGGTGCATGAGGCTGTTTACCGCGCGCTACAGGAAGGCGAATTGCCGCTGCTGCTGGGCGGCGACCATTGCCTCGCAATCGGCTCGATCAGCGCCGTGGCCCGCCACTGCCGGGCGGCGGGCAAAAACCTGCGCGTGCTGTGGCTGGACGCTCATACCGATTTCAACACCCACGCTTTGACACCGAGCGGCAACCTGCACGGCATGCCGGTCGCGGTGCTGTGCGGCCACGGCCCGGCGGAGTTGACGGGCATAGGCGGCGCGGTGCCCGCCTTGGTGGCTTCAGCGATTCGCCAGATCGGCATCCGCAGCGTCGATGAGGGCGAAAGGCGATTTGTGCGCCAGGCCGCTTTGGAAGTGTTCGACATGCGCCACATCGACGAAATCGGCATGAAGCGCACGATGGAAACGGCACTGGCCGGTGTGGACAGCAACACGCATCTGCACGTCAGCTTTGACGTGGATTTTCTGGATGCCAGTTTTGCGCCCGGCGTGGGCACGGCGGTCAAGGGCGGGCCGACTTATCGGGAGGCGCAGTTGTGCATGGAAATGATCGCCGACACCGGGCAAATGGTCTCGCTCGATGTGATGGAGTTGAACCCGGCGCTGGACGTGCGCAACGGCACGGCGGAAGTGGCGCTGGAGTTGATCGAAAGCCTGTTTGGTAAAAGCACGCTGCTGCGGCGCAATGAGGGTTGACGGCCTTGACGGCACGGCAGGCGCTGGCCCTATCGGGCGAGAGAGTTGGAGCAATCCTTCACGGCGTGGCGCACCAGGGCGCGGCGTTGTGGGCCAGACTCATCCACAAGGCCCAGCCAGACGCCGCCGCCAGCGCCAGTCCGGCCAGACGCACGCCCCAGTCGCCGCTGCCACCACCAGGCAGGCGCAGCAGCAGCCAAGGGCCGATCAGCAGCGACACGCCGCTGCCCAGTGCGAACAGCGCCATCGTCAGCGCGCCGTCCAGCGCACCGCCGCTGAGCGCCGCCACCAACAGCGCCGAATACAGCAGGCCGCAGGGCATAAACGCCCACAGCGCGCCAATCGCCAAAGGCGCGCCGCGCCCCCAAGCGGCGTTAAACGCCAGCACCTGGCGCCAGAGGCTGCGGGCGGCGCTGTCGAGCCAGACCGGCTGGCGCGCCAGCAGCGCCAACATCAAGCCCATCACGATCACCGCGACGTGAAACAGCGTCCAGACCGGACGCATGACGGCTGTTTGCGTGGTCAGCCAACCCAAGCCCTGCATCGACGCAGCCGCCACCGCGCCAAGCGCCGAATAACTGAACAGGCGTCCGAGTTGAAAAGTCCACAGCGCCGAGGTTTTACGCGCACCAGCGGCTTGGCCGATGCCTGCACAGGCAGCGCCGCACATGGCGATGCAATGAGGGCCGCCCGCCAAGCCCATGAGAAGGGCCGTCACGGCCAAGGATGTTTGCATGCAGGCGGTTTTAGATGATCTGGGAAAACCTTGCACGTGCGCGGTCAGCCTGAAGGTAGCGGTCAAACACCATCACCAGCGTGGAAACAAACGGGTGACCCGCCTCGGTGACCTGAATGCTTGTTTCGCTGACTTCAACCAAGCCTTGCGCCTGCATGCTGCGCAGCGCCTCCAACTCGGGGGCGAAATACGATTTGAAATCGATCAAGTGCCCCAGATCAATCGACTCGAACTCCAGCTGGCCTTGGCACATCAGCGCCATGATGACGCTGCGCCGCACCATGTCGTCCCGCGACAAGGACAAGCCCCGAACTACTGGCAGATGCCCTTGATCGAGGTCGTCGTAATATGCCTCCAGCGTTCTGGCATTTTGGCTATAGGTGGTGCCCATCCGGCCAATGGCCGACACGCCCAAGCTGATCTGGTCACAATCGGGCCTGATGCTGTAGCCTTCAAAACTGCGGTGCAGTCGCCCTTGGCGCATGGCGACAGACAGGGGATCGTTGACCAACGCAAAATGCTCCATACCGAGATAGACATAAGCAGACTGCTCTAACACCGACCGTGCGCGTGTCAGCATCTCCAGCCTGATGCCCTCTGGAGGCAGTTCGTCCTCCTGAAGTCGGCGCTGCGACTTGAAACGGTGCGGCTGATGGTAATAGGCGTGCAGTGCAACGCGGTCGGGCCGCAGCTGGACAAGCTGCGCGAGCGTACATTCAAACGACTCCAAGGTTTGCTGCGGAAGCCCGTACATCAGGTCAATATTGACCGATTCAAAGCCCAGCGAGCGAGCAGCTTTCACCAAAGGCAACAGCCCATCAGTCGGCTGGATGCGATGAATTGCCTTTTGCACGACTGGATCGAAATCCTGTACGCCGAAACTCAGCCGGTTAAAACCCAACTCAGCCAGCGTAGCCAGCCGCATGACATCAATAGTGCGTAGATCAACCTCAATGGAGTACTCGCCGCCGGGCACCAAGGAAAAATTACGGCGCAGCATGGCCATCAGTTCGCGCAATTCGGGATCCGTCAGAAAAGTTGGCGTGCCACCCCCCAGATGCAACTGGCTTACCGTCTGACCAACGCCCAGACTGGAGGTATAGAGATCAACCTCGCGACTCAGGTAGCGCAGGTAAATTGCGCCATGTTCATGCCGCTTGGTGATGATCTTGTTGCAGGCACAGTGGTAGCAAAGCGATTCGCAAAAGGGAATATGCACATACAGCGCAAGCGGCAGCAGCATGGCCGCCGCTCCTTGGCTGCGCTGGAGCAGTGCATGGGACAACTGATCAGCGGTAAAGGCTTCCACGAAACGGTCAGCTATCGGGTAGGTCGCGTATCGGGGGCCAGGAACATCAAAACTGCGACTCCCTTTAGCCGAAGGGATGGGCATACAATTGATCGCAACAGCGTTCATGAACTTTCCTTGGAACGCGCACCCGCAACCTCGGGGCAGACACGGCGAATGTATCCTGAACGGCACTTCCCCTTTTTGATATAGATCAGCCATAGATAAGCCGCAAACAAGCCTCGGTCCCACCGTCATTTTTCCAGGAGCGTGTCATGCTTGAGGTCACACCAGAAACGCTGGAGCAGGGTCAGCGCGAACAAATCGCTAGCGAAACAAAAATGCACGCCATGAACTCGCAAACCCTCAAGGTCGCCTGCTCCAACTGCAATCTACGCGAGCTGTGCATGCCTATGAGCCTGAGGGTAGAAGATCTGGAAAAAATAGATGCTGTGGTCGCAACCCGACGCAAGGTCAAACGTGGTGCCCGGCTGTACACCAACGGGGATAAATTTACATCGCTCTACGCCATCCGAACAGGATTTTTCAAAACCTGCATTACCACCGAGGATGGGCGCAATCAAGTGACAGGCTTTCAGATGGCAGGCGAGATCATCGGCCTAGACGGCATCGTGCAGGAGCAGCACACCTGTGATGCAGTCGCCCTCGAAGATGCTGAAGTGTGCGTGATGCCGTTTGAGCAGATTGAAGAGTTGTCCAGGGAAGTTGTCGCACTACAGCGTCATGTCCACAAAATCATGAGCCGCGAGATCGTGCGCGAGCATGGGGTGATGCTGTTACTCGGCAGCATGCGTGCCGAGGAGCGCCTGGCTGCTTTCCTGCTCAATCTGGTTCAGCGTCTGCACGCCAGAGGGTTCTCCCAGTCGGAGCTCTTGCTGCGCATGACACGCGAGGAAATTGGCAGCTACCTAGGCCTCAAGCTCGAAACCGTGAGCCGCACTTTTTCAAAATTTGTCGAAGATGGCATAGTGGAGGTCAAGCAGCGCCACGTTCGCATCCTTGACACCAATGGTCTGAAGTTCATCGTGAACAACACCCAGTCCTGCTAGTGAATCACTTTGCAACTAAATCGGCAGGTTCTAATACCTGCACAAGCCATCCGCTGCGACATTGGTGAGTGGTGTTTCAGAAACCACTATGTGATAGTCAAGTGACCCACTAAAGCCAACAGTGACAGCACCTCCAAAAAGACCGAGGCTTTAAGGTTTTGAAGACTCAGGGACGCCGGTCGCTGCGTGGTTTCGCGCCTGCATCGCTGGCGCGCCGCTCTTGGCATCGGTAACCACCGGATCAGGAATGGTAATAGCCAAGTACAGGGTAACAAAAGAAGCTACCACCACCACGGCGGGGCCGGCTACAACAAGCCAGACATGGCCAAACTTCCACCAGGGTGGTGCTTGATTTTCACTCATAAGAATCATCCGTTTGTTATCGAGACACCAGAAATACTGAATTCTTCGTGATGTGCATCATAGTGTTAAGTGCTTCAATTCAGAAATTGATCGTATAAGTGCCTAGTACAGGAGTGTCATTCTCGAATAAGAAGCATATTTTGAGAGTCTATTTTCTCTTTTGCAAGTCACATCAATTCAACAAAACCGCTACTCAATAAACAAGCAAACTTTTACAGGTAAGGTACCTAGTCCGAAAAACAAATAGAGCAATAAATATCATTGCCAGCATGTGAAACGTGGGTAAATTTTTCTAGGCTTGACACAAAGAAAAATTCTGGCTTTACCCTTCACTATCACAATTGAAATAATTTCTTGGTGGAGTTCTCAAAAGAGAACTCCACCAAGCATAAATTACTTCGTTACAGTCGCACTTGGCTTATTGGAAAGACTCCAAACATATGACGCCAAAACATGAATCTGAGACTCAGTCAGCTTACTGGCTTGAGCTGGCATCTGATTGATCTTGCCATTGTTGATCATGGCAACAATAGCATTTTCTCCCCAACCATGAAGCCAGATATCGTCCGTTAGATTAGCCGAACCGATGGCTTGGTTACCCTTACCATCAGTACCATGACATGCCGCACAGGCAGCAAATTTAGGCTTACCAAGCGCAGCCTTGAGCGAGTCATGTGGGCTGTTCGACAAACTTAGCACATACTGAGCTAAATTACGCACATCCTCAGGCGATCCAATAGCAGCTGCCATCGTTGGCATGTTGCCAATACGTCCCTTGGTAATGGTTTCGATGATTTTGTCAGGGGTTCCACCATACAACCAGTCTTTGTCGGTTAAGTTCGGGAAACCCTTGCTGCCTCGCGCATCTGATCCGTGGCACTGTGAACAATTATTCATGAACAGACGCTCACCAATAGCCATAGCTTGTGGATCTCCTGCTACATCCTCAGGCTTCATGCTGTTAAAGCGGGCATACAGAGGTTCAACTTCCTTGTTGCCCTTAGCCACTTCTGCTTCGTACTGGCCAACCTGGCTCCAGCCAAATTGGCCGCCATAGCTACCCAGTCCTGGGTACATGGCCAAATAGCCCAGACCAAATACCACTGTGATAATGAACAGCCACACCCACCAACGCGGTAGGGGATTATTCATCTCACGCAGATCACCATCCCAGACATGGCCGGTGGTATTGTCATTGGCAGTCATGGCTTTGGCCTTGCCACTGAACCACAAGAGCACTAGGCAGGCAAAAATGCCCACCAGCGCGATGCCAGTCACATAGACTGACCAGAAACTACTGGTGAAATCGCTCATTTTTTATTCCTTATCCACAGTTCTTTGGCGCTGTCTATTCGTCTTGCTTGAAGGGCAGCTGGGCCGCCTCCTCAAAACTTTCAGCATTACGGCTGGACCAAGCCCAAGCCACGATTCTCAGGAAGATGATGAAAGTGACCACGGTCACAATGGATCTGAGTATATTGACATCCATAATCGCCATTCCGTGAAGTTATTTACGGTGAATCCCGAGTACTTGCAAGTAGGCAATCACGGCGTCTATCTCGGTTTTACCCTTGACATCGTCAGCGGCTTTAGCAATTTCCTCATCTGTGTAAGGTGTGCCAACTTTACGCAAGCCAGTCATGTGAGCTGCAATCGTGGTTTCATCAACCAGATTCTTTTCAAGCCACGGGTAAGCTGGCATATTGGACTCAGGCACCAAATCACGCGGATTGTTCAAGTGAATCTTGTGCCATTCATTGCTATATTTGGTACCCACACGTGCCAGATCTGGGCCAGTGCGCTTGCTACCCCACTGGAACGGATGGTCATAAACAGACTCACCAGCCAAAGAATAAGGACCATAACGCAGCGTTTCTGCACGGAAGGGACGAATCATTTGCGAGTGGCAGTTGTAGCAGCCTTCACGCACGAAAATATCACGACCAATGACTTGCAGTGCTGTATACGGTTGCAAACCCTTGATCGGCTCGGTAGTCGACTTTTGGAAAAACAGTGGGACGATCTCCACCATGCCACCAAAAAGGAGCGTGATGAAAATCAGCACAATCATCAGAAAGTTGTTGGTCTCGACCTTCTCATGAGAGAGGCCGCTGCTGGATTGATGGTTAGCCATGTTGATATTTTTCCTCAAGCGTGAGCCACAGCAGCTGGAATTTGAACAGTAACCGCACGACCTGCAGTTGCAGTCATGATCGTGTTCCACAGCATCACCAGCATCCCGCTGAGATACAGCAACCCGCCGGTCAAGCGCAGTACATAGAAGGGGAAGGTCGCCTTGACGCTTTCGACAAAGGTGTAGGTCAGGGTGCCATCAGGGTTGATGGCACGCCACATGAGACCCTGCATCACACCGGCAATCCACATTGCTGCGATATAAATCACAATGCCGATGGTCGCGGTCCAGAAATGAATCTCCACCGCCTTCATACTGTACATCTGCTTTTGACCAAACAGGCGTGGAACCAAGTAGTACAGGCTACCGATGGTTACCAAACCGACCCAGCCCAGCGCGCCGGAATGCACATGGCCAACGGTCCAGTCGGTGTAGTGGGACAGCGCATTGACCGTCTTGATGGCCATCATCGGACCTTCAAACGTGCTCATGCCGTAGAAGGACAGGGAAACGATCAGGAAGCGCAGGATAGGGTCGTCGCGCAGCTTGTGCCAAGCACCCGACAGCGTCATCACACCGTTGATCATGCCGCCCCAGCTGGGCGCCAGCAGAATCAGCGAGAACACCATGCCGACCGACTGGGTCCAGTCAGGCAGGGCGGTGTAGTGCAGGTGGTGCGGGCCAGCCCACATGTAAGTGAAAATCAGCGCCCAGAAGTGGACGATGGACAGGCGGTAGGAGTACACCGGACGCTCGGCCTGCTTAGGCACGAAGTAGTACATCATGCCCAAGAAACCTGCGGTCAGGAAAAAGCCCACAGCGTTGTGACCATACCACCACTGGACCATCGCGTCCTGAACACCAGCATAGGCCGAGTAAGACTTGAAGGCACCGACCGGAATCGCCGCACTGTTAACCAGGTGCAACAGCGCCACAGCCAGAATGAAAGCACCGAAAAACCAGTTGGCAACGTAAATGTGGCGAACCTTGCGGGTGCCCACTGTGCCAAAGAAAACCACCGCATAGGTTACCCATACCAGAGTAATCAGAATGTCGATAGGCCATTCGAGTTCGGCGTATTCCTTACCCTGGGTGTAGCCCAGTGGCAGGGAAACAACCGCTGCCAGAATCACCAGTTGCCAACCCCAGAAGGTGAAGGCTGCCAACTTGTCACTGAACAAGCGAACCTGGCAGGTACGCTGGACAACGTAATAAGAAGTTGCGAACAGACCACAGCCACCGAAGGCAAAAATCACTGCATTCGTATGCAAGGGTCGCAAGCGCCCATAGGTTAGCCAAGGAATCCCCAGATTAAGCTCTGGCCAGGCCAACTGGGAGGCGATGATCACGCCAACCAGCATACCGACCACGCCCCAAACAACCGTCATGATGGCAAACTGCCTAACAACAGTATCGTTGTAAGTAGTGGCCTTTGTATTGGCAAATGTCATTTTCACCTCTTGTCTAATTAACCTTACGAGAGTAACCGTCCGTAACCAAGTGCAGATTGATTTGCGTCAATCATTCCGAAGAATGCGCTCACCTTCGGCCTCAATATCTTCAAACTGCCCCCGATAAATGGCCCACCACAAGCCCCCCAAAATCAGAAAAACCAAGCTGACGGACAGCGGAATCAGCAAAAAAAGGATGTCCATCAAAGGCTCTCCAGGGAGGAAATGGTTGTCGCCAGCCGCAGCGCATTGAGCACCACGAACAGCGAGCTGAAGGCCATGCCCAAACCGGCCAGCCATGCTGGTAACCAGCCGGCTACCGCTAAGGGTACGCAGACGGCATTGTAAAGAGCTGCCCACACCAAATTCTGACGAACGACACTTAATGTGCAACGTGCGCGCAAAAAAGTCTGCGCCACAGCGCCCAAACTGTCGCCCAGCACAACAAAATCCGATTGCGCCTGCGCCAGCGGCACGGCCCGCCCGAAGGCAAAGGACACATGCGCGCCAGCGAGCACTGGGCCATCGTTCAGGCCGTCACCCACCATTGCCACCTTGCGTCCTTGCGCCTGCAATTCGCGCAAAAAGACCAGCTTATCCTGCGGCGTACAGAGGCCTCTGGCCTGCTCAATGCCCGTCTGGCGGGCAATTCTGGTCACAGACTCAGACACATCTCCTGACAAAAGATGCACCTGAACACCTTGCGCTTGCAGCGCGGCGACAGTGGCCCGCGCATCGTGGCGCAGGTTTTCATCCAGCGAAAAAGTGGCCAGCCAACCCTGTTCATCGCTCAGACAAGCCTGCAAAGCATCGCTGACGGATGGAATAACACCGCAAAAGCGCGCCGATCCCAACCGCACCGCTATGCCAGCGCCCTGCCCTGCATCAGCCAGCAAGTGCCCAGATACGCCCTGGCCCGTCGTTTCCTGCACATTTTCAGCCTGCCAGAGAACGACGCCCGATGCGCTGGCCGCCCCTGCCGCTGCCAGTGCGCGCGACACCGGATGCAGCGAATGCTGGGCCAATGCAGCCGCCATCGCCAGCGCCTGCTCGGGTGATATGCCCGCGCGCGTGCGAATCTCACCCAGCGCAAAAGCGTCCCGCGTCAGCGTGCCGGTCTTGTCGAACACCACCGTGTCCACGGCGGCCAGGCTTTCCAGCGCCTGCAGACGACGCACCAGCACGCCCTGACGCGCCAGCGCACCGGCACTGGCCAGCATCGCCGCTGGCGTGGCCAGCGACAGCGCGCAGGGGCATGTAACGATCAGCACCGCCACCGCCACCATCAACGCGTGGCCGGGGTCATGCGCCCACCAGTAAGCGCCCGCCCCAGTGGCAGCCACCAAAACAAACAGCAAAAACGGCTTGGCCAGACGATCCGCCAGCTGCGCCAGTTGCGGCTTGGAGCTTGAAGCACTCTCCATCAGCGCGACGATCTGGGCAAAGCGGGTGTCGGCGCCGGTGTGCTCGACCTGTACCAGCACGGCAGCGGACAGGTTGTGACTCCCCGCAATCACGGTGCTGCCCACGCTGCGCGGCAGTGGGCGCGATTCGCCGGTCAGCAGCGACTCGTCGGCCAGCGTCGCGCCTTCGAGAATCAGGCCGTCAGCTGGAAAGGCTTCGCCCGGCAGCACGCGGATCACATCGCCCGCGCCCAAACGGCGCACCGCCACCCGCTCGAAAACGCCGTCCGCGCCGCGCCGCTCGACGCTATCGGGCAGGCGGTTCATCAGCGCCTCCAGCGCCCCAGCGGTGCGGTCGCGCAGGCGTAGCTCCAGCCAGCGCCCGGTCAGCAGGAAAAAGACAAACATCGTGAAGGAGTCGAAATACACCTCCTTGCCGAAAATTCCGGTCGGCTCAAACGTGCCCAGAGAACTGACGACAAAGGTGATCAGCATGCCCAAGGCCACCGGCAGGTCCATGCTGACGCGCCGATGGCGCAAATCACGCAGCGCATTGCCAAAAAATGGCGCGCACGAAAACAGCAGCACCGGCATCGACAGCACCCAGGCGGCCCAGCGCAGCAACTGCGCCGCCTCCGATGACAGGTCGCCCGGCTCGGCGATGTAAGCGGGCCACGCGTACATCATCACCTGCATCATGCACATGCCCGCCACGCCCAAACGCCACAGCGCCTGACGGGTTTCAAGGCGTCGGCGCTCATTGGCAAAGGCGTCGTTGGCGGGCACCGCCGGATAACCGGCCTGCGCCGCCGCCTGCATCCAGTCCGAGGGCTTGACGGCTTGGTCTGACCAAACGATGCGGCCCCGGTGGCTGGCCGCGCTGACTTCCGCCGACAGCACGCCCGGAATGCGGCGCAGCGCGTCTTCAATCGTCAGCGCGCAGGCGGCGCAGTGCATGCCGTCGAACACCACACTGGACTCCCAGCAAGAGGGCTGCTGGGGCGCGGGACGGCTGAAAGCGGACCACTCTTGCGGGTCATCAAGCATGGCCAGCGCCGCAGTGCTGGCCGGACCGGCTGGCGCTTCAGCCTGACCCAGCAAGCCTGACAAAGGCAGCGACAAAGACGGCCTGCTAACTGGCATTAAAGCCTGATCACTTGATTTCATCGGCACCCCCAATTGACCTGCGCCACAGCAAGAGGCTCCAGAACCGCTGAAAAGCAGTCGCGGCCACCCTCACTCCAGCGCCTTGACCGCCGCCAAGCGGCGCATGATTTGCTGGACGATGTCGCTTTGCATGTCACGGTAGAGCAGCGCCTCTTCGGCCTCCTTGGCCAGCACCGCCGATTCGTTGAAGCTGATATCACGCTGCAGCAGCAGCTCCGTCGCAGGAATCAGCTCCTTGCCCGCCAGCGTGCGCAGCCGGAACGAAAAACGCAGGCGTAGCTGAAACTCACGCACCTGGCCCGAGCTGTTCAGGCTGAGTACCACTTTTTCGCGCTGATCGGCCAGCGCCTCCAGCACCACCTGTGCCTCGTTCATCTGGCGCGCATCGGTAATGACCTGCACCTTGCCGGTCGATTGCAGCGAACGCCGCAATTCGACGCCCAGCGGCGAACCCTCGGACAAGCCGCTGTACAGCGTGCTGAAGGCAAAGCTGGGCGCCTGGCGCAGCGCAAAGCCGCAGCCGCTCAGACTGGCCAGCGCCACGCTGGCAGAAGAAGCCGTCAAGGCCAAGAAAGCGCGACGCTGCATGGCGAACCCTTTGTGAAGTGACGTCAAACGACGATGTTGACCAAACGGCCGGGCACGACGATGACCTTCTTGGCGGGCGCGCCAGCGGCCTGCTTGACAAAAACCTCGGAGGCCAGCGCCGCCGCCTCAATCGCCGCCTTGTCCGCGCCTGCGGGCACGGTGACAGCACCGCGCAGCTTGCCGTTGATCTGCAGCATCAGTTCGATTTCGTCTTGCTGCAAGGCGCTGGCATCGACCTCGGGCCAAGGCGCGTCGAGCAGCTCGCCGTACTGCGCTGCATAGCCCAGCTCAGTCCAGAGTTCGTGCGTCAGGTGCGGGCAGGCCGGGTAGAGAATCCGCAGCAGCACACCCAGGCCTTCCTGCAACGCGCCCAGCGACTCGGCGCTCGCCTCGCCCTTGAAGTCTTCCAGCGCATTAAGCAACTTCATCGCGCCCGACACCACCGTGTTGTACTGCATGCGCTGGTAGTCGTAGTCCACCTGTTTGAGAATGGTATGAACTTCGAGGCGAAGCGCCTTGGTCGCCTTGTTCAGCGGAGCCGCCGCGCCTGCGACGCCAGCGCCGGACTTCATGGCGTCCACCTTGACGCCAAAATTCCAGACCCGGCGCAGGAAGCGGTACGAGCCTTCGACCCCGGCCTCGTTCCACTCCAGCGTGGCTTCGGGCGGCGCGGTAAACATGGTGTACAGGCGCGCCGTATCCGCGCCGTATTTCTCGATCAGCTCTTGCGGATCGACGCCATTATTCTTGGACTTGGACATGGTGCCCACGCCCTCGTAGTCGATGGCTGTGCCCACGGGCAGCTTGCCGTCGCTGCTGTCGGCTTCGTTCTTGAGGCGAGCGCCGATGATTTTGTTGTTGTCGTCGAGCACATGCTCCACGTCGTGCGGCCAGAAATAATCTTTGGCGCCCTTTTCAGTCTTGCGCGAGTAAATGTGGTTCAGCACCATGCCCTGCGTGAGCAGCTTGGTGAACGGCTCGTCAATCTTGACCAGTCCCAAATCGCGCATCACCTTGGTCCAGAAGCGGGCGTACAGCAGATGCAGAATCGCGTGCTCGATGCCGCCGATGTACTGGTCCATCGGCATCCAGTAATCCACGCCGTCGGCCACCATGCTTTCGCTGTTCTTCGAATCGCAATAGCGCATGAAATACCACGAACTATCGACAAAAGTATCCATCGTGTCGGTTTCGCGCCGGGCTGGCTTGCCGCAGACCGGGCAGGTCACGCCCGCATGGAAACCTTCATGCTTGTGCAGCGGGTTGCCCGATCCATCGGGTACGCAGTCCTGCGGCAGCACGACCGGCAGGTCTTGTTCCGGCACCGGCACCGCGCCATGCTCCTCGCAGTGGATGATGGGAATCGGCGTGCCCCAGTAGCGCTGGCGGCTGACGCCCCAGTCGCGCAGGCGCCAGGTGGTTTTTTTCTCGCCCAAGCCTTGCGCAGCCAGATCGGCAGCGACAGCATCGACGCAAGCCTGAAAGTCCAATCCGTCATACCTTCCAGAATTGATACTTATTGTTCCCAGCTTATTGGCATACGTCTGCTTCCACAGGGACTTGTCAAACTTGATTTTTTCCAGCCCTTCTGCATTGGCAACCAGAAACTCTTCTATGGTCTGAGGAATTTTTTCAGTCCCAGAGATATTTGGCAAATCCCCTTTAAGGGTAGCTTCATACCACTGCCGCTTATCAATTTCAACAACCTGTTTAATCTCGATTCCATACTTGAGCGCAAACGCAAAATCCCGCTCGTCATGCGCGGGCACGCCCATGACCGCACCGTCGCCGTAGCTCATCAAGACGTAATTGCCGACCCAGACTTCCACCTGCGCGCCGGTCAGCGGATGCGTGACAAAGAGGCCCGTGCGCTGGCCCTTCTTCTCCTGCGTCGCCAACTCGGCCTCGGTCGTGCCGCCGGATTTGCACTCTTCAATGAAAGCGGCCAGCGCCGGATTGGAAACGGCGGCATGCAGCGCCAGCGGATGTTCCGAGGCCACGGCGCAGAAGGTCACGCCCATGATGGTGTCGGCGCGTGTGGTGAACACGTACATGCGGCCATCGCCAATCAGCGCGCCGTCCGCGCCCTTGATGTCGTGCGGGAACGCAAAACGCACGCCCTCGCTCTTGCCGATCCAGTTTTCCTGCATCAGGCGCACGCGCTCGGGCCAGCCGTTGAGCGTGGCTTTTTCGCCGCCGACCTGCACATGGTCGAGCAACTCCTGCGCGTAATCGGTGATCTTGAGGTAATAGCCGGGGATTTCGCGCTTTTCCACCGTCGCGCCGGTGCGCCAGCCCTTGCCGTCAATCACCTGCTCGTTGGCCAGCACCGTCATATCGACCGGATCCCAGTTCACCACCT
>Ga0302213_1000118_pt1 | contig 52512 bp, 47 predicted proteins | sample II_Fen_N1_2_FD_194583 | JGI IMG/M metagenome (GOLD analysis project Ga0302213, IMG submission 194583) | Peat permafrost microbial communities from Stordalen Mire near Abisko, Sweden - II_Fen_N1_1 | ecosystem: Environmental > Terrestrial > Soil > Wetlands > Permafrost | place: Sweden: Abisko...
GCCGCTGGCAAAGCAGGCGGTGAGCAGATAGCCGCCCGTCGGCGCTTCCCAGTCGAGCATTTCACCGGCACAAAACAGCGGCGGCGTTTGGGCGGCCAGCGTGGTGACGCGCAGTTGCGCATCCAGCGCCTCAAACTTGACGCCGCCCGCGCTGCTGATCGCCTCGTCAATCGGGCGGGTCGCCACCACGCACACCGGCAGCGCCTTGATGCCCGCCGCCAGCTTGGCCGCGTCAGCAATCGCCTCCTTGCCCAGCAGTTCGTAGAGCATGGCGGCCTTGATGCCATCCAGGTTCAGGCGGCTTTTCAGGTGGCTCGACAGCGAGCGCGAGCCGCGCGGATGGCGCACCTCGGCCAGCACCTGTTCCGGCGACTTGTCCGGCAGCAAATCAAGCGTGAAGGTGGCGCTGCCATGCGCGGCAATCTCATCGCGCAGCAGCGCAGACGCGGCATAAATCAGGCTGCCTTCGACGCCCGTGGCCGTGGCGACAAACTCGCCCCGGCGGCTGAAACTGCGCCCCTGCGAGTCGGTCAACGAAATCGCCACCGATTTAAACGGCTGACCGGCAAAGCGGCTGGTGAAATGCTCCGTCCAGCCGACCTGCGGCTGGGGCGCTTGGCCAATCAGCTCCTTGAGAAATTCGCGCCGGGTTTCGCCGTGCAAAGTGGCTTCGAGGGCGGGCCGCGCCGCCACGTCAAAGCCGCAGTTCGACGGCTGCAGCGGCGCCACTGCGACGCCGTGCCCGGCCAACAGCGGCACCCAGGCGCCGTCGGAGCCGAGCCGCGCCCAGCTACCGCCGCCCAGCGCCAGCACCACGGCATCGGCCTTGATTTGCACTTCGCCCGTCGGTGTTGAAAACGTCAGCGCGCCGTCATCGGTCCAGCCGAGCCAGCGGTGGCGCATGGAAAACTGCACGCCCGCGCTGCGCAGCCGGTGCAGCCAGGCGCGCAGCAGCGGCGCGGCCTTCATATCCTTGGGAAACACCAGCCCCGAGCTGCCGATAAAGGTTTCAATGCCCAGCGCCTGCGCCCAGTCGCGCAGCGCCTCCGGGCCAAAAGCACCAATCAGCGGCGCCAACGCGGCGCTGTGCTCGCCATAGCGGCGCATGAAGACTTCGGGCGGCTCGGAATGCGTCAGGTTCAGCCCACCGCGCCCCGCCAGCAGGAACTTGCGCCCCACCGACGGCATCGCGTCAAACAGCTGCACCGACACGGCAGGGCCGACGCTGGCCAGCACTTCAGCGGCCATCAAACCAGCCGGACCGCCGCCGATAACGGCAACGCGCAAAGGCTGGGAAGGGGAAAAAGAGGGGGTATTGTTCACAGGAAAATCCGTCTGCACAGGGTGCAACTTGAGGCTAAAAAGGGCTGATGCCAGCGCCGGGAGAGTAAGCTAGGAAAGCTTCAAAGACAAGCCGCGATTATTGCACTGCTGCCAGCAGCGCCTCGCGCAAGGATCAGAAACAATCTGCATTGAATTTATTTTTTATGAATCAAAAAACAAAAATCCAGTCCCTGCAGCATATTGTGCATTTACTAAAAACCAGAGAACTCCATGCAAAATACTCGGGGTTGATTGACATCAAAACCCACGCCAGCGGCCAGCTGGTGTTGCTCAATTACACCGAAGAATGCCAGCAGCAAGGCGCCTGGGATGAAGTAACAAGGCATTGCCGTGGTCTGATCATAGACACGCAATCATGGAAAGTTGTCGCCCTGCCTTTTTCAAAATTCTTCAATTTGAATGAGCAGACAGAAAGCACTTTAGAAGCGTTACCTCGCGAGGCTTTTTCTGTTTATGAAAAACTCGATGGTTCTCTTGGCATTAGTTATCGCCACGGCAATAAAATTGCACTGGCAACACGCGGCGCATTCAATTCCTCTCAAGCCATTCAGGGAACAGATTTTTTAAATCAACAGCTCAACACCGCTCACATTCCAGAGAATCTGACATGTTTGTTTGAAATTATTATTTCAAGCCAGAACTGCGTGTCGCATTACGCTTTTGATGGCTTGATATTGCTGTCGGCATTTGATCATTTCACTGGACACGAACTTGACTGGGCAGAAGTAATTCAACTCGCCGATAAATTATGCTGCAAAACGGCCACAGTTTTTCCATTCGGCAGCCTTGACGAAACCATCGCCAGCCGGGCCAAACTCCCCGCCACTTTTGAGGGCTATGTGATTCGTTTTGAATCGGGTTTGCGTGTCAAACTGAAAGGAGACGCATATTTGGCGTTGAATAAAATCGCCAGCGGCCTGACCAATGCGCGAATACTGGCAGCGCTTGCGGACGGAAGCATAGACAGTTTTCGCCGTGAAATTCCCGAAGAATTTATCGACGATGTCGCAGCCTCCATCGAGAATTTTGCTCGTGAAGCCGCACGCATCGAAGCACAGGTTGATGCTTATTTTGCGCTCTCCCCGTCCAATGGGGATCGTAAAATTTACGCCCATTGGGTGCAGGCAAATGTCCCGAAAGAATTTCACCCCTCCATGTTTCGCAAAATCAGCCGCCAGAAAATAAACTGGTTTAGAGAATTACAAATTCTTAATGGTTGATATTCGATAAAAGTTAAATAATCTCGACATTCACTCATTCAATAATTCCAAAAGGTTTCGTATGGGTCTTGACATTTGTGGTGTATTTTAAAGGAAAGAAGCTGATCGCTGGATAGATGTTGCAAGCAACTACATCAGAGATCGTGACTATGAACTGTATAGCTAGCTAGGTGTGGGCACCGGAGACAGAATGGGCACTTGTAGCTTTGAATTTTTAATTCCGCTGCGCGGCATCCCTGACGACTTTGAAATCGTGGAAGATCGTTATCACCCCACGATCATTCATGGGGAAAATAAAAGTGCATATCACCCAAATTGCATCCTGATGGGCGAATGGGGATACTCTTGGATATTCGCCAGTGAAATATTGCAGGCGTCTGCGCCACGAGTAACACGAACTGTGGTGATACCGATTGACGAATATCGCCAATGGGATGGCATTTCAGAACCCACCCCGTGGGAATGGGCCAGCAACAGTTTTGGCCATGCAGTCGGAATGCCAGACAAGCTCGCCCATCTTGCTGAAAACGTAACAGCCGCGTGGGATTACAACTTCACTGAAGATTTCAGCTATTTTGTCGATGAAGTTCACCGCTTGAAGGCATTGCATGGCGATGTGCGCTTTATTTTTGGCTTTGCCTAAAAAATTCCCGCTCAAACCAGCTCCACCGCCGCACCTTGCGCAATCGGGCCATTGCGCCCCAACACTGATGCGGCGTTTTTGCACTGTGCGCTGGGTCTGTTCAGCCCCTTCAAGCGGCAGCTTGAGCAGCAAACACTTCCTTGGTCGCAAACAGGCCGTTCAGCGCCGCCGGAAAATCTGCAGGTTCTCAGTTCTTGGTATTGAGCTCAATCAGTATGTCGCCAGGCTTGGGGTTGTCCCAGCTTGGCAGCATGACGTGAATATTGCCGCCCACGGCATCGCTGTCTTTGACCCATTGGCGCTTGTCGGCGCTGACCCAGTTTTTGTACAGGTACAAATCGCGCTTGAGCTTGACTTGCAGCTCTTTGCTGTCGGCTTTTTCAAACAGGCTGCCTTGTACTTTGGCAGTGGCTGTGATGGGTTCGCTGGCGGGGAGATAGACGATGTAATCGCCCTGGGCTGGCTTGGTTTGGCCGAGCTTGATGACAGGCAGCGTCGCCAGAACGCTGGCATCCGGCAAGCTGGTCATACTGCGCTGCAGGCCCGAACAAGCCGTCAGGCTGGCGACCAACAACAACGACATGACGGTAAAAGTTAACCTGCGCGAGGCGCGTGAAACAAGGGTCAATGGCATGAAAAACTCCGTGGTGACAGGGGAATAAAACGCCTCACGCAAGGCGAGGACGGGCGACTAGCCCGGCACGGTGATCAGGCGCGACAGACTGGGTAAGGTTGAACAGTTTTTGCAGATGGGCCAGATAAGCGGCAAAAGCGGCGCGGCCAGTGGCCGTCAGGGCGTAGGTGGTCTGCACACGGGCACCGCCGCCCCGGCGCTCTTGCTGCAGGTAATCGGCGGACAGCAGCTTTTTCAGGTGTGCATCCAGGTTGCCGTCGGTGCATTGCAGCACCCGCTTGAGTTCGCTGAAAGTGGCCTCGCCCCGGCCTATCAGGTAGGCGGCAATTTGCGTGCGCAGGGGCTGGTGCAAGAGCGGATCAAGCGCCTCGACAAACTCAGAAGCGCCCTCTGTAGCGGGGGTGGTTTCGGGGCGGGTGGGGTCGTTCATCGCGGCATGCCTCCAAGTTCAATCCGGGCGCGGCTGCGCACCAGCAGGCCGCTGGCCTGGCTCAGGTCTGGCGTCAGGTCCAGCTGGGTGATGTGCAGCCAGCCTGCCGAATCCTGCCAGTCCTGACCCGGCAGGCGCACATGGTGACTGAGCTTGCCGTCGATGAGCAGCAAATCCATGTCTTGGGCAATCGTGTAAGTCAGGCGTGCGCCACCTTGGGCGGGCTTGAGCAGGCTGCCTTCGACATCAAGCTGCAGTTCAATGGGCGTTCCGGCCTCAACGTGCAGGGCGGCGTAGTGCGGCCAGCCAGCCGGGTCGTCCCCTAGCTTTAGCAGTGTTTTCTGGGTGTAAATCGCAATGTCGGGCGGCAAGGACAGCGACTGGCTCCATTGCACAGCCGCCATAGCGGGCAAGACGCTGGCAGCCAGCAGGCCCGCCACGCAAGCCAGCGCCTGAGCCAGATTCGGCACAGGCATGGTTCGACGATGCAGCAGCCAGCCCAGCAGCGGCATCCCCATCCCGGAAGTGCTAATGACCAGCGGGCGGTGCCAGACCGGCGGTAAACCGCTGACCAGCACCAGCAAGGCCATTAAAAAGACCGCCGCACCCGCCCACTCCACCAATTCCTGCGCAAACAACCCGTGCAAAAACAGGCCCAGCCCGACCAGCGCCAACCACACCATGTAAATTTGGTAAGCCCCGCCAAAAAAGAAGGTGCTGCCCGTGTACAAAACGCCTGCAGTCAGCAGCAACCACCAGACCTTGCTGATTTGCAACTGAACGAAGGGCAGGGTTTCTTCGGCTTGGCTGGCGGCGGCCTGCACGGCGCGCCAGTCGAGCCAAGCGGTCAGCCCCATGCCCGCGCCCAGCCACAGCATGGCCACGCCCGCCTGCAAGGCGACCTGCCCCTGCAGAAGCGGCAGGCGCAGCAGTGGATCGGTAGTCCAGGCCAGCCAAGCAAACGCCCAGCCCCAGCGCACCAACGATCCAGGACGCATCTGAATCGGACGATGCCCCGCCATCAGCAAATTCTGCAACACCGCCACATGAGAAGGTACACCGGGAGGAAACATAGACAACAACTCCAAATTCAATCGCAAACTCTGCAATTCAGAGTACGAAAAAATTATAACTCTGCATTACAGAGTTTGCGAGTATTTTTAAGTCACCAGCTCCACCACCGTCCCCTGCCCGGTCAGGAAAACCGCCCTGACCACCGCGCCGGGGTAAATCCGCTGCACGGCGGCGCGGTAGGTGCGCATTTTGGCGATCAGCCCGGGCTGCAGTTCCGGCTCCGGGGCTGATTTGTAGTCCAGCACCCACCATTGGCCTTCGTAGCCTGCGTCCTTGCGCTGGATCAGCCGGTCCAGCCGCAGCGGCTGGCCTTTGTAAACCAGATTGACTTCATCGCCCTGCCAGGCCACCACGTCGGCGCGCCAGGCCCAAGCGCCCTCGCCCTGCACGATGCGCTGGGCCAGCGCCGAAGCCTCGGCGGCCTGCGCCGGACTGAGGCGAAATTCCCGCGCCACCGCACCCACATGCTCCGCCGACGACGGCCCGCCCCATTCAAGCAGCCGGTGCATGGCCTTGCCGATGCGCGCCTTGGCCGGGTCGGCGTCGGCGGCGGGCGCGCTGGCTTGGCCGTCGGCGTCAATGCTGTCGCCCTCTGGCGCAGGCGCAGCCGGGGCGCGCCAAGCCGGGAGTTCGGGCAGGTGGAATACGCTGGCACTCGCCATGCTTGTCATGACTGGTGCCATTGGCGCGATCAGTGCCCTCGGCGCCGATTGGGCGCTGGCTGGGTTGAGCACGCCGGAAGGCGGGGCCGCGCTGCCATCACTCAAGCTGCTGGCTTTTTGCGCGCCCGCCGGGACCAGCCCCGAAACAAAAGCGACTCCCGCCGGGACTGGCGCTGGCGCTTCGCCAGCCTCATCGAGCGGCGGCATCTGCGCCTGCAGGCGCTGCCACCAGCTATCAACAGTGGCGCGGTGCGGCTCTATCGACGAAATCACCAGCGTGTGGCGCGCCCGTGTCAGCGCGACGTACAGCGCGTTTAATTCCTCGCGCTTGCGGGCGGTTTGTTCGGCGACCAGCGTTTCTTGCGCGCAGGCGGGCGGCGCGCTTTCGCTGACCAGAAAGACGAACTTGCGCGGCGCCATGGATTCGCCGGGCCAATCGACCAGCACGCTCATGCTGTCAGCGTTGCGCTCCACGGTGTCGGTGTCGAGCAGCAGCACGGCTTCGGCTTCCAGCCCCTTGGCGCCGTGGATGGTCAGCAGGCGCACGGCCTGGCTGTTGACCGCCACCGGGGCCAGCAGGCCGCCCGCTTTCAGCGCGCGCACCATGCCGTAAGGCGTGACGTAGCGCCCGCCGTCACGCTCCAGCGCCACCGCCAGCAGGGCGCGCAAATTGGCCAGCACCGCCTGGCGCTGGGTCGCGGGCGCGGCGGCGACGAAGCGGGCCAGCACGTCGCCGTCGTCGTAAATGGCTTGCAGCGCGTCGTGCGGCGGCAGGCTGTCGAGCCAGCCTTTCCAGCGCGCCAGCGTGGCGGCAATGCCTTGCAACTCGGGGGGCAGTCGCTCGGTTTGCTTCAGCAACTCGCTCCACGGCTGGGCCAGTTCGCGCTGCAGCAAAGCGAGCTGCACCAGACTGGCGTCACTCAGGCCAAACAGCGGCGAGCGCAGCGCCCGCGCCAGCGACAAATCATGTTGCGGCGACACCAGCACGTCGAGCAGCGCCACCAAATCAAGCACTTCGCAGCAGTCGATCAAATCGGTTTTTTCGCCAATCTGGGCCGGAATGTGCAGCGCCCGCAGTTCCTCCTGCAGCGGCAGCAGACCGGCGCGCTTGCGCGACAGCACCATCACCTGTGCGGGCTGCAAGCCCATTGCCACCTGCTGCGCAATCCAGGCGGCGGCCTGACGCGCTTCTAGCGTGCGCAGGGTTTCTTCGGGCAGCTCACGCGGCGTGGTCAGGCTATCGCGCCAGACGACGCCGGGCGGCAGGTCGGTGTCTGCGTCTTTTTTCGGGCGGGGAATCGCGGGCAAGCAGCTGACCTGGCCGTCTTTCGATGAATCGGTGGTGTGCTCGCGGAAACCGTCGTAGCCGTCGGCCTCGCGGGCGTGGCCCAGCGTGGCGTTGACGGTGGCGATGACCTTCAAAGCGTTGCGCCGCGTGTGGTCGCAGCTGAGCAAATCGCCATTCAAGCCCTCGACAACAAACGCCTGCGCGGCGCGGAATACCTGCGGCTCGGCGCGGCGGAAGCGGTAAATGCTCTGCTTGGGGTCGCCGACCAGAAACACGCTGGGCGCCGCGCCCGCGCCACCGTAGCCGCTGAGCCAGCTTGAGAGCGCCTGCCATTGCAGCGGATTGGTGTCCTGAAACTCGTCAATCATCAGGTGCTTGATGCGGGCGTCCAGGCGCTCCTGCACCCAGCCCGCCAGCACCGGGTCGCCGAGCATGACCAGCGCGGCGCGCTCGACATCGTTCATATCGACCCAGCCGCGCTCTTTTTTCAGCTGGGTGAATTCGGCGATTAAAACGCGGCTCAGGCGCGCCATGCGCTGCTGGTGGCGCCAAGCGGCGTGCTGCGCGCTGGCGGCTTGGACGCGCAAGACCAACTCCTGCGCCTCGCGCACGGTGTCAATGCCGATGATTTTGTCGCCAAACTTGCGCGGCGTGCCTTTGTCGGTCAGCAGCGCGCTGAAGATGGCGCTGCGGTTTTGCGCAGTTAACGCTTGTTCCAGCTCCGCGCCCTTGGCGGAAAAGCTGGGCGCGCTGGCCCGGCCCAGAGCCTTGGCCGACGCCCACAGCAGCGGCTCTATCGCGCCGCCGGGCGCCAGCGCGTCTTCAGGCACGCTCAGCCCCGCGAACTCGGGAAACATCAGGTCAAACGGCTGCACCGACGCATCGACCACGCCTTGCTCGTCGGCGAGCAAAAATTCGGTGCGCTTGTCCAGCGAGGTCTGCAGCGCCTTATCGGTCTGGAAGCGCCCGTGGGTCAGCACCAGCGCTTCAAAGTCGGCTTTTAATGCCGCATCGCTGCTGATGGCCGTGTAAAAGCGCCGCCAGACCAGCGCGCGCGCCGGGCCGTCGTCTTCGAGCAGCTCGTAGTTGACCGGCAGGTTCATGCGGTGCAGCACGGCCACCGGCGCACTGCGCAGCAGCGCGGCAAACCAGCTGTGAAAGGTGCGAATCTGCACGGCGCGCCCGCCCGCCAGCATCAGGCGGTACAGGCCAGCCAACTGGCGGCGCAGCTCGGGGCTGGACTGGGCGCTTTTCTGGCTGGAAACGCCGCGCATGACGAGTTCCTGGCGCAGCGTTTCGTCGTCGGCGCTGGTGAATTTTTTCAGCCACTCGTCGAGGCGCTCGCGCATTTCGCCAGCGGCTTTTTTGGTGAAGGTGATGGCGAGGATTTCATGCGGGCGCACCAGCTCGCGGGGCGTGCCGTCGGCGTGATCGGGCGCGTTCGCACCGTCGAGCAAGGCGCGCACGATGCGCGAGACCAGCATCCAGGTTTTGCCCGCCCCAGCGCAGGCTTCAACGGCGACGCTGCGACGCGGGTCGCAGGCGATGGCGTAAAACGTCTCGGCACTGATGGGCTGGCCGTTGCGGGCGTAAGCGGCGGCGGTCATGGCTGGTCTCCGTTCCAGAAATCTTTGCGGCACAGGCCGCGTGCGGCGCAGTAGTCGCAGGCGCTACCTTCGCCGAGGGCGGGCAGTGGTTCGCCGCTGGCGATGCGCGCCATGTCTTGCAGAATGTTTTCAATCAGGGTGTCGCGCAGCTCGACGATGTCGGGCTGCTCGTAGGTTCGGGTCGGCTCTTTTTCGCCGAGGTTGACGTAGGCAGCGGCCAGCGTGTCGTCGGGGATCAGGGCGGCGTAAAACGCCAGTTGGGTGTCTTCGGCGCCGCTGTTGATGCGCTGGGCGGTGGTGGTGCGCGGCTCGGTCTTGTAGTCGATCAGCAGTTGCTGGCCGTCGCTTTGCCGGTCGATGCGGTCGATTTTGCCGACCAGGGTCAGCGCGCCCGGCGGCGTGCCCAGCGGCATTTCCAGCCATTGCTCGGCGATGTCGAAAGCGGCGCCGGTCGCTTCATGCCCGGCCAGCCAGTCCAGATAGCCGTCGCGCACCGGCGTCCAGGCGGCGGCAAAGGGCAGGAATTCGCTGTCGCCGCTCAGGCCGAGCTGGTAAGTGGCTTGGGCGGCGGCGGCGTCCATCATCCGGCTGCGCTCGCTCAAGGCGGGCGTCGGCGCGATTTTTAAGGCTTCGTGGAACAGATGCAGCAGGCTGTGCAGCCAGTTGCCGAAATCGCGCTTGCTCAGTTCGCCTTCCAGCTCGTCGTGCGATTGCAGCTTGAGCTGGCGCAGCGCGAAAAAACGGTACGGGCAGCGGCGCAGGTCGTCGTAGGCGCTGGCCGACAGGCGCGCCACCGGCAGCGCCTCGCCCGTGGGCAGCGGGCGCGGCGTCGGGCGGGCGGCGACGGGGCGCAGGCTGCGCGGGTCGGGCGCTTCGCTGCTTTCCAGGTGGCGCGTCAGCAGCAGTTCCTGAATAAAACCGCTGGGCATCAGGTGTTCGCCTGCTTCGCTGGTGCGCCAGAGCACATCGAGGTGCGGCAGTTGCAGCGCGTAGTCCCAGGCCTGGCGGGCGGCGCTGGTCAGCGCCTCGCGGGATGGCAGGCCCAGCAATTCGCGCTGGGTTGGCGTCCAGTGGCCGGGCGGCTCGGGGGAGACTGGCAGGCGCAATTCGTCACAGCCGGGCAGCACCACGGCCTGCACCGGACGCGCCAGCAGTTGCGGCAGCGGAAAAATCACCACCTGCTCGGCAGCGGGATGCTCGGGCGAGAAGGTTTGCGCTTCCAGCGCCTGATTCACCCAGCTGGTGAATTCGTTCAGTTTCATCATGGTGAGCTGGTCGGCAAATTCCTGCTCGGCGCCTTCGTGCAGGCGCAGCACGTCGAGCACGCGCTGGCCCGCTTCGTCGCGCATCAGGCTGTCCCACTGGCCGGTGCCGCTCAGGGCGGCGCGCAGGTCGGTCAGCCACACGCCCAGCGGACGGGCGCGAAACAGCGCGGCGCGCAAGGCGTTGACCTGCACGGCCAGCGGCTGGGCGCTAGCGAACATCGGCAGCGGCTTGGACGGCAAATCGCGCCAGACGCGCACGCCCGCTTTGCGCAACTCGCTTTCGGCGGCCGCCAGCGGGCCTGGCGCAAAAGCTGGGGCGTTTTTCAACCAGTCGAGCACCGCGTCGGTCGATACATCCCAGACCAAGGCACGCAGCAGGCCCATCAGCGTGGCGGCAGCGCGGGTGGTGGAGAGCTTCCAGCCGGTTTCGTCGCGCATCGCAATGCCGCGCTGGGCCAGCATGGCGCCGACGCGGCGGGTCAGTTGGCGGTCTTGCGCAATCAGCGCGACCGGGCTGCGCCCGGCGGCCAGATGGGCCAGCACGCAGGCGGCGGCGCGGGCGGCTTCGTCTTCGGCGTCTTTGGCGGCGTGCAGCGCGGGCATCGGCGCGTCGGGCAGCGCGAATTCATGCAGCGGCGGGCACAGGGCGATTGACAAGGCGCGCTCGCCAAAATGGGCGCGCAGTGCCTCGTTCACCGGCTCGGCCTGAAAGCCTTCGAGCACCACGAACAGCGCCGGGTCGGCCTGAAACAGCCGATCCGACGCATACGACGAGGCGGCGGCCCAGACCAGCGCAATGCGCCCAACGGCCACTTCCAGCGCCAGCACGGGCGAGTCGAGCCCGACGCCCAGCGCCTCGGCCAGCGATTCGCTCCAGGCTTGGCGCTCGGCGGGGCGCACGGCGGCGGCGACGCGGCCTAGGCTCCAGGCGGCTTCGACCAGACGCCCGGCCAGCACGTCTTGCTGCGCGCCCAGTCCGGCTTGCGTCAGCAGCGACACGGCGGTCAACATATCGACGGACACGTCCATGCGCAGATCGACGCCCGAGGGCGTAAACATGCCCAGCGTGCCGCCCAGGCCGGTGGCCCAGTTCATCGTGGTTTCAAAGCGCGGCACAAAGGCGCTGCCCCCGGCGATTTCGGCCCAGGCGCGCAGCGCGTGCTGGATCAGCTGGGCGTAGGGCACCAGCACCACGGCCTTGGACGGATGTAGCTGGCGTTCTTCAAGAATGGCGGCCAGTCTGGCCATCGCTTGGCGCCAGCATCGAACCGATGGCGTGGGCGCCTGCTCAAAGTCAAGGGGATCAGAAAAGGCGTGCAGGGGCATAGCATGGAAAAGGTAATGGACGCGCAGCAAGCGCAGGGCCGCTAGGCAAAAATAAGCTATCGCGGCGATAGCCCCGGCAGCCGGAAATCGGGCTGGTTTCTGCCACAATAACCGCCACTTTAGCCTTATTCCGTATTCAATCACCCGACCCAAGGAGCCTTCATGGCCAATGAACTGATTAAAACCGCCACCGATGCCAGCTTTGAAGCCGAAGTGCTGAAATCCGCCACCCCCGTGCTGGTCGATTACTGGGCCGAATGGTGCGGCCCCTGCAAGATGATTGCCCCCATTCTTGATGAAGTCGCCACCACTTACGACGGTAAGCTGAAAATTGCCAAGATGAATGTCGATGAAAACCGCGTAATCCCTGCCAAGTTTGGCATTCGCGGCATCCCGACGCTGATGCTGTTCAAAAACGGTGAACTGGCCGCCACCAAGGTCGGCGCGCTGAGCAAATCCCAGCTGATCGCCTTTATCGACAGCAACCTCTAAGTGTTTTTCCGCTGGAAGCCGCCCCAGGCGCTTCCAGCTTCGCGCTCCGGCGCAACGGGCGTGCCGCCCTTGGCGCAAACCGCCCGGCACTCAGCCTTCCCCCTGACTTTTCTCCCTGCGCGAAATTTGAATTTCCTGTCATAATGCGCTCTATTCACCCGCCCTCTGCTATAGGCGGGTTCGAGTTCACGGTTTGTCAGCCTTCTTCTTCAGAGCGGCTTCTTTTCAAACCTCCCCCCGTTTTTCCAAAATAAACTCCGTCAGGAGTCATCCCATGCACTTAAACGAACTCAAGGCGCTGCACGTGTCTGAAGTCCTCAAGCAGGCCGAAGCCCTTGAGATCGAAAATGTTGGCCGTATGCGCAAGCAAGAGCTGATGTTCGCCATCATCAAAAAACGCGCCAAGACGGGCGAAACCATCGTCGCCGACGGCGTGCTGGAAGTGCTGCCCGACGGCTTTGGCTTTTTGCGCGCGCCCGATTCGAGCTACACCGCCTCGACCGACGACATTTACATCAGCCCAAGCCAAATCCGCCGCTTCAATCTGCACACCGGCGACATGATCGAAGGCGAAGTGCGCACGCCCAAGGACGGCGAGCGCTACTTTGCGCTGAACAAACTGGAGCGCATCAACGATGGCCCGCCTGAAGCGAACAAGCACAAGGTGATGTTTGAAAACCTGACGCCACTGTTTCCCCGCGAGCAGTTCAAGTTAGAGCGCGACATCAAAGCCGAAGAAAACCTCACCAGTCGCATCATCGACATCATCGCGCCGATCGGCAAGGGCCAGCGCGCCCTGCTGGTCGCGCCGCCCAAATCCGGCAAAACGGTGATGATGCAAAACATCGCCCACGCCATCACCGCCAATTACCCCGACATCGTGATGATGGTGTTGCTGGTCGATGAGCGCCCGGAAGAAGTGACGGAAATGCAGCGCAACGTGCGCGGCGAGGTGATTTCCTCGACGTTTGACGAGCCCGCCGCCCGCCACGTCCACGTGGCCGAAATGGTGATCGAGCGCGCCAAGCGCCTAGTCGAACTCGGCAAGGACGTGGTGATTCTGCTGGACTCCATCACCCGGCTGGCGCGCGCTTACAACAACGTACTGCCTTCGTCCGGCAAGGTGCTGACCGGCGGCGTCGATGCCAACGCGCTGCAGCGCCCAAAACGCTTCTTCGGCGCGGCACGCAAGATCGAAGAAGGCGGCTCGCTCACCATCATCGGCACCGCGCTGATTGACACCGGCAGCCGCATGGACGAAGTGATCTTTGAAGAATTCAAGGGCACCGGCAACTGCGAAATCCACCTAGATCGTCGTCTGTATGAAAAGCGCGTATTCCCAGCCATCAACCTGAACCGCAGCGGCACCCGCAAGGAAGAGCTGCTGCTGGCACCGGAAATCCTGCAAAAGTCACGCATCCTGCGCCAGTTCATGTACAACATGGACGAAATCGAGTCGATGGAACTGATGTTGAAAAACATGAAAGCCACCAAGAACAACCACGAGTTCTTCGACATGATGCGCCGGGGCGGCTAAAAATGCGATAATCGCAGGCTTCATGGAAAGTGCCTGGAACGGTTCCGGGTGGCTCCCAAAACGATGAAAAAGGAAAGAGAATCATGAAAGAAGGCATTCACCCGAACTACCGCGAAGTTTGTTTTATGGACTTGTCCAACAACTTCAAGTTCGTGACCCGTTCGTGCGTCAACACCAAGGAAATGATCACCCTGGAAGACGGCCGCGAACTGCCGCTGTACAAGCTGGACACGTCCAGCGAATCGCACCCCTTCTACACCGGCACGCAAAAATCCGTGGACAACATGGGTGGCCGCGTTGAGCGCTTCCGCAACCGTTTCGGCAAAACCGCTGCCAAGAGCGCCGAACCTGAAGCCGCAGCTGTTGCTGCCGAATAAGCTGCGAAAAACTTTTCGCCAGCCACTAAAAAGCAGCCTGAGTTTCAGGCTGCTTTTTTTTTGCCAAAATTTGTCAAGCATCTGAACACCTGCCTATTTTGAACAAGCCCTCCCCCGCCATCATCGCCCAGTCCGCTGTTCGCCGCCTGCCACGCTGGGCGCTGCTGCTGTTTTGCCTGTCCTATGTGCTGCCCGGTTTTCTGGGGCGCAGCCCGTGGAAGAACGAGGATATTTCCGCCTTTGGCGTGATGCGCGAGCTTGCGGCCACCGGCGCCCACTGGCTGCAGCCGCAGTTGCTTGGGCAGGTCACCGGCTTTGACGCGCTGCTGCCTTACTGGCTGGGCGCTATGGCCGTCAAGGCGCTGCCCTTTCTGGATCCGGCGACTGCCGTGCGGATTCCCTTCATGCTGCTGCTGGCGCTGACGCTACTGGCCACCTGGTATGGCATCTATTACCTAGCGCGCAGCCCGCAGGCCCAGCCGGTGGCGTTTGCCTTTGGCGGCGAAGCCAATCCCGTGGACTATGCGCGGGCCATCGCCGACGCTGGGCTGCTGGCGCTGATTGCCAGTCTGGGACTGGCGCAGTTTTCCCACGAAACCACGCCTGCGCTGGCGCAACTGGGCTTTACGGCGCTGGCGTTTTATGCAATGGCGTCCAGCCCCTACCGGCGGGCCACCCGGATTTTTGGCCCAGCGTTGGGCCTGCTCATCGGCCTGGGCGGGCTGGCCCTGAGCGGTGCGCCCACGCTGGCCTTGCTGTTTGGCATCGGCGGCACGCTGGTGGAAGGAAGCCACATACGCTGGGGCACCTCCTGCCGTGATACCGCCAGCCAGCGCCAGTCCTGGCACTGGGTGTTGTTGATTGCCGCCATCACGCTGCTGGTGGTGCTGGTGAGCCTGAAGCTCGATCTGTGGCGCTGGCGCATTGCGCTGGCGGGAACGCGCGCCGAGTCGGCCTGGACCGACTGGCGCAACCTGGGGCGCTTGCTGCTGTGGTTCACCTGGCCCGCCTGGCCGCTGGCGCTGTGGACGCTGTGGCGCTGGCGTCGGCAGTTGGCCAGCCGCCATGTGGCGCTGCCGCTGTGGCTGGCCAGCATGGCGGTGATCTCCACGCTAACCACCACCGCCCCGGACCGCAGCTTGCTCCTAAGCCTGCCACCGCTGGCGGCGCTGGCCGCTTTCGCGCTGCCCACGCTCAAGCGCAGCGTGGCCTCCTTGATTGACTGGTTCACGCTGCTGTTTTTCACCGGCTGCGCGCTGGTCATCTGGGTGATCTGGATTGCCATGCAGACCGGCGTGCCGCGCCAGCCAGCGGCCAATGTCGCCAAGCTGGCGCCCGGCTTTGAGCCGAGCTTTTCCGGGCTTGCTTTTGCCGCCGCCATGGTGGCCACGCTGGCCTGGATCTGGCTGGTCAGATGGCGCACCAGCGCCCAGCGCGCTGCCGTCTGGAAATCCTTGGTGCTGCCTGCGGGCGGTGCCACGCTGTGCTGGCTGCTGTTGATGACGCTGTGGCTGCCGCTGCTGGACCATGCGCGCAGTCTAGGCCCGCTGTCGCGCCAAGTGGCCGCTCAGGTCGATTCCAGACATTGCGTTGAAATTTATGGCATTGGCAACGCGCAGGCGGCGGCGCTGCAATACCACGGCAAGCTCGAACTGCGCCAAACCTCCAGCCAAGCCAACTGCCCCTATCTGGTCGTTCATGTCAGCGCACTGCCGCGTCTGAGCAGCGTGGTGAACCTGCCAGACTGGGCCTTCAAGGCCACCGTGCGCAAGCCCACCGACCGGAATGAAGGCATGCTGGTCTTTCAGCGTGTGAACGCTGGCAGCACGCCCCAGCCTTAAGCCGCAGCCAGATCAGCCGCATCAGCCGGATTAATCGGACACAAGCAGCCGGACCCGGACGGCTGGAAAAATCATCCGAAAGCACGAGCCCCGGCCTAGCTGGCTGCTGATCTTCAGCTCGGCGCCGTGACGCTGGGCCACATGCTTGACGATGGCCAGCCCCAGGCCCGTGCCGCCAGTTTCGCGCGAGCGGCTGCGGTCCACCCGGTAAAAGCGCTCGGTCAGGCGCGCCAAGTGTTGGGCTGCAATACCGGGACCAGAATCCTCAACGCGGAATTCCCCGCGCCCGTCGGCCAGCACTGTCCAGTTCACCGCAATCACCCCATTTTCCGGCGTGTAGCGCACTGCGTTGTTCACCAGATTGGAAAAAGCACTGCGGATTTCGCTGGCGTTGCCCGCCAGTTCGCAGGCCTGCTCGGCCTCAAACGTCAGGCAGTGACCTTGTGGTGCCAGCAGACTCGACAGCGCCCCGGCTTCTTCCTCGCACTGGGCCAGCAGCGTGGCGCTGGCCACCCATTCAGTGGCACCGGGCAGCGGACTGCCCTCCAGGCGCGACAGGGTCAGCAAGTCGTTGACCAGACTCTGCATGCGCTGGGACTGCTGAGCCATCAGCGTCAGGTAACGCTCACGCTCGGCTTTTTTCAGGGGTAGGTTTTGCAGGGTTTCGATAAAACCCGCCACCACGGTGAGCGGCGTGCGGATTTCATGCGACACATTGGCAACAAAATCGCGCCGCATGGCCTCGGCCTGCTCCACCGCCGTGATGTCACGCGACAGCATCAGCTTGCGGTTGTCGCCATAGGCGCTGACATGCGCCGAGAGTTTGACTGGGCGCGCTGGCGTGCTGAAGTAGCCCGGAATCACCACCTCACGGGAAAAATCGCCCTGTGCCAGATATGCATTGAAGGCCGGTTCGCGCACCAGATTGGCAATGTGCTGCTGCATGTCACGCTCGGCGTCAAAACCAAAATGCTGCGCCGCCATCTGGTTGCACCATTCGATGCGCCCTTGGGCATCGAGCAGCACCACGCCGTTGGGCGAGGCCTGCAGAGCGGCCAAAAACTCTTCCAGCCGGGCCTGACTGTCGCCGTACTGCTGGTCACATTTTTTGAGCAGGCGACGCACACGATCCGCCACCTCGCCCCAGACGCCGGGCAGTTGAGGCTGCGCCCTGGCCATGAGGAGCAGTGTTTCATGGCTTTGCTCCGAGCGCAGCCAGCGCAACAGCCGCTGCAGCGCCAGCGTGTCCAGCAATTGCCAGACCAGCACGCCGAGCAGCAAGCCCCAGGGCAAACCATTGCCGGGCATGAATGTCCAGCCAATAGCCCCGCCCGTCAAGGCACAGGCGGCCAGCAGCAACCAGCGCCGAATCATTGACCGGATGACGAGGCTGCGGCAGCAGGCGCCACGGCGGTCTTGGTGAGCCGGTAGCCCGCGCCGCGAACCGTCTCTACCATGACGCTGGCCGCACCGAGAGCCTCACGCAGCCGTTTGACATGCACATCTACCGTACGCTCTTCAATGAAAACATGGTCGCCCCAGACCTTGTCGAGCAGGCTGGCGCGGCTGTGAACCCGCTCGGCATGCGCCATCAGGTAGTTCAGCAGCTTGAACTCGGTTGGGCCCAGCTTGAGCTCCTGGCCTTGGTACGTTGTGCGGTGGGTGGCTGCGTCGAGCACCAGCGCGCCCACGCTCACCACGGCGTCACTGGCGGCATCGGGCGTGCGCCGGCGCAGCACGGCACGGATGCGCGCCAGCAGCTCCTGGGTAGAAAAAGGCTTGGTGATGTAGTCGTCAGCGCCCGCATCCAGACCGGCCACCTTGTCGCTCTCATCGCCACGCGCCGTCAGCATGATGATGGGAATCGCCTTGGTGCGCTCCTGCTTGCGCCAGTGCCGCGCCAGCATCACGCCGCTCTGGCCCGGCAGCATCCAGTCGAGCAAAATCACGTCAGGCAAAGCCGCATCGAGCTCGCGCTGGGCGGCAACGCTTTCATGAGCCACGACCGGGTTGAAACCGCCGTGCTTTAAATTGACCGCGATCAGCTCGGCAATAGCGGGCTCATCTTCAACAATCAGGACGCGGGGCTGGTATTTCATTATTTAGCGGCTGACTCGACCTGGTCCATCGGGCTGTGCCGAACGTCGGCGCCCTTGACGATGTAGATGATGAATTCGGCAATGTTCTTGGCGTGATCGCCGACCCGCTCAATCGCTTTGGCGATGAAGAGCAGGTCCAGACTGGCCGAGATGGTGCGCGGATCTTCCATCATGTAGGTGATGAGTTTGCGCACAAAACCGTCGAACTCAGCGTCGATCTCGTCGTCTTCCTTCAGGATAGACACCGCTGCCACCGTATCCAGCCGGGCAAAGGCGTCGAGCGCCTTGCGCATCAGGCCCGAGGCCAGCTCGGCGGCCATGCGCAAATCAGACGAAGGCAAGCCCCGCGCCGCACCGCTCTGAATGATGGACTTGACCATGCGGGCGATTTTGGTCGCCTCGTCGCCAGCGCGCTCCAGATTGGCCGTGGTTTTGGAAATCGCAATCAACAGGCGCAAGTCACGCGCCGTCGGCTGGCGCCGGGCAATGATCGACGACAGTTCGCGGTCAATGTCCAGCTCCATGCCGTTGACGCGGGTTTCGGTTTCGATCACCTGGTCGGCGCTCTCGGCGCTGAACTGCGACAGCGCGTAAATCGCCAGCCGCAGCTGGGCTTCGACCAGCCCGCCGAGCTCCATCACGCGGGACGAGACCCCATTGAGTTCGCTGTCGAACTGGGTAGATAAATGTTTGTCAGCCATGATGTGTCTCTTCCACCGAATCAGCCGAAGCGGCCGGTAATGTAGTCTTCTGTTTCTTTGCGCTTGGGTTTGAAGAAAATCTCTTCCGTCTCACCAAACTCGACCAAATCGCCCAGGTACATATAGGCGGTGTAGTCGCTGCAGCGCGCGGCCTGCTGCATATTGTGGGTCACGATGACGACGGTGTAATCGTCTTTCAGCTCGGCAATCAGCTCTTCGACCTTGGCGGTGGAAATCGGGTCCAGCGCCGAGCAAGGCTCGTCGAGCAGCAGCACTTCAGGCTTGATGGCAATGCCGCGTGCAATGCACAGGCGTTGCTGCTGGCCGCCCGACAGGCTGGAGCCGCTCTGGTTGAGCTTGTCCTTGACCTCGGTCCACAGAGCGGCCTTGCGCAGCGCCCATTCGACCCGGTCATCCATGTCGGCGGCGTTCAGGTTGTCAAACAGCTTGACGCCAAAAGCGATGTTGTCATAAATCGACATCGGGAACGGCGTGGGCTTTTGAAACACCATGCCGACCTTGGCGCGCAGCAGCGCCACGTCTTCCTTGGAAGTGAGCAGGTTGGTGCCATCAAGCAGCACCTGTCCGACGGCTTTTTGCTCGGGATACAGCTCGTACATCCGGTTGAAAATGCGCAGCAGCGTCGATTTGCCGCAGCCCGAGGGGCCGATGAAGGCTGTCACCTTCTTTTCAGGGATTTCCAGGTTGATGCCCTTGAGGGCGTGGAATTTGCCGTAGTAAAAATTCAGGTCTTTGACCGAAATCTTTGATTTTTCACGAGTTGCGCTCAGGGTTTCCATCATTCACCTTGTCTTGTTCAGTCTTTTTTACGCGTCAGCACGCGCGCCAGAATATTCAGGCCCAGCACCGCTACCGTAATGATCAGCACGCCAGCCCAGGCCAGTTGCTGCCAGTTTTCATAAGGGCTCATGGCAAACTTGAAAATCGTCACCGGCAGGCTGGCCATCGGCTGGCTCAAGTCAGAGGTCCAGAACTGGTTGCTCAGGGCCGTGAACAGCAGCGGCGCCGTTTCACCAGCAATACGCGCCACAGCCAGCAGCACGCCAGTGATGACGCCCGCACGGGCAGCACGCAACGTGATGCTGATGATGACTTTCCACTTCGGTGCGCCCAGCGCATAAGCGGCTTCGCGCAGACCTGGTGGCACCAGCTGGAGCATGTTTTCCGTGGTGCGAATCACCACCGGAATCACAATCAAGGCCAGCGCGGCAATGCCAGCCCAGCCCGAAAAGGAATGAAAGCGCGACACCACCACCGTATAGACAAACAGGCCAATCACGATGGACGGCGCGGACAGCAAAATGTCATTGACAAAGCGCGTCACCGAAGCGAGCAGACCTTTGGGGTTGTACTCGGCCAGGTAAATACCCGCCATGATGCCAATCGGCGTGCCGACAAACGTGGCCAGCGTCACCATCAGGAACGAGCCGTAGAGCGCATTGGCAATGCCGCCCGTCTCATTCGGCGCAGGCGTCATTTCAGTGAAGGTTGCCAGCGCAATACCACCAAGACCGAGCCGGACGGTTTCCAGCAAAATCCAGAACAGCCAGAACAAGCCAAAGCTCATGGCGCCGAGCGACAACACCAGCGCCACCTGATTGACCCGTTTGCGGCGGGCAAATTTGGCCACGCGGGCCTGCTGGATCACGGCGCTCATGTCTTGGCTCCTTCATTTTTCTGCAACTGCGACAGCAGCAGTTTGGACAGCGACAACACCACGAAGGTGATAAAGAACAGCACCAGTCCGAGATAAATCAGCGACGCCTGATGCAGGCCTTCGCCCGCCTCGGCAAACTCGTTGGCCAGCGCCGAGGTGATGCTGTTGGCCGCCTGAAACAGGCTCAGCGAGTCGAGCTGGTTGAAGTTACCGATGACAAAGGTCACCGCCATCGTTTCGCCCAGCGCCCGACCCAGCCCGAGCATGATGCCGCCCATGACGCCTGACTTGGTGTAAGGCAAAACGACTTTGGAGACGACTTCCCAAGTGGTTGAGCCCAAGCCGTAAGCCGACTCTTTGAGCAGCACTGGAGTCACCTCGAACACATCACGCATCACCGCCGCAATGAACGGGATGATCATGATCGCCAGAATGATGCCAGCAGACAAGATGCCAATGCCCACTGGCGGCCCGGAGAACAGCGCGCCGATATAAGGCACGCCGCTGAACATGGCCTGCAGCGGCTGCTGCACATAGGTGGCCAAAATCGGGCCAAACACCAGCAGTCCCCACATGCCATAGACGATGGAAGGAACTGCAGCGAGCAATTCAATCGCCGTTCCCAGCGGGCGCTTGAGCCAGGCGGGCGACAGCTCCGTCAGGAACAGCGCAATGCCAAAGCTCACCGGCACCGCAATCAGCAAGGCAATGATGGAGGTGGCCAGCGTGCCGTAAATCATCACCAGCCCGCCGTACTCGTCCTTGACGGGATCCCAGACGCTGCTGGTCAGAAAGCCGGTGCCGTATTGGTTGATCGCAGGCCAAGCGCCCACCACCAGCGAAACCAAAATGGCCAGCAGCAGACCCATTGTCAGCAGGGCAGCGCCCAGCGCAGCCCAACCAAAAATTCGGTCTGGCCAGGAACTACGCCGTATCGGCTTCACAGGAGGAGGATTGGTCATGGCACGTCCGGTCACTTTTGCCGGGAATTCAAAAGCGGCCCGGCTTGCCGGAAGTGTAGAGGACACGAAATAAACCTCCAATATGTTCAGAACGAGTGTTTAGCCGATGTGGGTTGAGGGCTTACTTGTAAGCAATGGCCTTGCCGGACGTGTCCTTGATGGCGCTCCAGGACTGCTCGATGATGGTTTTCACAGCCGCAGGCATGGCCACGTAATCCAGTGCATCAGCGGTCTGATCGCCATTTTTATAGGCCCAGGAAAAGAACTTCAGCGTCGAAGTGGCCTGCTCAGGCTTGTCTTGGGCTTTGTGCATCAGGATGAAGGTTGCACCGGTCAGGGGCCAAGCATCCTTGCCAGGCTGCTCGGTCAGGATCTGGTAGAAGCTCTTGGACCATTCGGCGCCCGCAGCTGCGGCCTTGAAAGCCGACTCATCAGGGGAAACAAAATTGCCGCTGGCATTTTTCATCTGGGCAAATGTCAACTTGTTTTGCTTGACGTAGGCGTATTCCAGGTAGCCGATCGAGTTAGGCAGGCGACCGACAAATGCAGCCACGCCTTCGTTGCCCTTGCCGCCAGCGCCCACGGGCCAGTTCACGGCTGTGCCTTCGCCGACCTTGGTTTTCCACTCGGTATTGACCTTGCTCAGGTAGTTGGTGAAGATGAAGCTGGTACCCGAACCATCGGCGCGGCGCACCGGGGCGATGGCAGCATCAGGCAAAGCCAGGCCAGGGTTCAACGCCTTGATGGCGGGATCAGTCCACTGGGTGATTTTGCCCAGATAGATGTCGCCAAGCACTTGGCCCGTCAATTTCAGCTGACCGGGGGCAATACCCTTGATGTTGACCACAGGCACCACGCCGCCGATGACAGCGGGGAACTGAACCAGTCCTTTTTTGGCCAGTTCGTCATCCTTGAGCGGCATGTCCGAAGCGCCGAAATCAACCGTTTTAGCTTCAATCTGACGAATACCAGCGCCCGAACCCACCGACTGGTAGTTGATCTTGATGTTGGTGAGCTTGTTGTAATCAGCTGCCCACTTGGCGTACAGCGGTGCAGGGAAAGTCGCGCCTGCGCCAGTCACGTTCTGTGCTGCTGACAAAGTAGCCAGGGACATCAGAGCCGTGCCAAGCGTTACGGTCATGGAAGCTTTGAATACAGATTTCATCAGGACACCTTCAGATTGGTAGGAAATATGGCATGACTTTAAAAGTCTTATATGACAAGGCTATGACATTTATCTAGCCAACTCTACGGCTGTCACACAAGCTTCAAATCTTTGACGCGCAGTGGTCACGTTGGACTTTTACGCTGGACATTGTTGTCACCAGGGAGATTTCCATGCTCAAGCATCCTGTTCCATTTGTCACCACCACCAGCCGCCGCCAATGGTTGCAGCAGGCGGGCTTGTTCACTGCCTGCGTTGCCACCCCCAGTTGGGCGCAGCACAACAAGTCAGCCTCACCTGCCACACGCGGCAGTGTCGTGGTGGCGCAGTGCGTTGATTTTTCACAAACGCAACAAGATGTTTCCAAAGATTTTCTGATTGGTGCGCGCGCTGCTTGGCAAGACATCAACCTGCACGGTGGCATTGGTGGCCGACAGGTCGAGCATCTCGTCTTGGAAACCAACGGCACGCCCGCCAGTCTGCACGCCGCACTGGAGCCGATCAAAAATAACCCCACCTGCGTCGTGCTGTCCGGCAGCGTTGGCGACCAGCTCGCCAGCCAGCTACTGGCCCTGTCACACAAGGACGAGCTAAACATCGCCCATGCCGCCCCTTGGCTGCAAAACGCTAGCCTGGAAATCGACGCCAAAACCTTTCCGATCTTTGCCGCGCGCCAGGAGCAAATTTCCCACGCCCTGAAAAATCTCGCCATCATCGGCACCAAGACGCTGGGAGCGGTTTATGCCAGCCCGCAAATCCACGCCGCCTACCATGTGGAAGTCGCGCGGATTGCCGCCGACCTGCGCCTTGAACTGGTGTCTTACCAAGCCACGAACGACCTGCAGTCGCTTGGCCAAAAACTCACCGCCGAGACGCCAGCGGTGATCCTGTTTATCGGCGGCACGCCCGAGCTGGCCCAGTTCACGCAAGGCCTGGAAAAGCAGGCCCGCCAGCGATACATCGTGGCACTGGCCGATGTCAACCTGAAAACCCTGATGCAAATGGGGGCGTCGCGCAACATCCCGGTCACCGCCACCCAGCCGGTGCCGCTGCTGAACTCCCGCCTGCCCGTGGTCAAGCAGTACCGCGAAACACTGGCACGGCTGTTTGATGAAGCGCCCACGCCGCTGAGCCTGGCCGGTTTTATCGCCGCCCGCTACACCTATGAAGTGCTCAGTGAGGTGGAAGGCCCGCTGACACGCCAGACGGCACTGAGCGCCTTTCAGCGCCGTGCCAACCTCGATGTGGGGGGATTTCGCATCAGCTTTAACCCGGCGCGCCGCAGCAGCACCTACGTCACGCAAAGCATGCTGACATCGGATGGCCGACTCATCGGCTGAGCCGCTGGCATGCGGGTGCGGGTGCAACATCGGAGTGCTATGCTGGCCGATCCCCCGAACAACAGACTCAGACATGCAAAACGGACTTCTTCTCGCCGCTGTGGACCTGGGCTCCAACAGCTTTCGCCTTGAAATTGGCCGCCTGGACCACGGCCGCATCCACCGAACCGAATACCTCAAAGAAACCGTGCGCCAAGGCAACGGACTTGACGCCGAACGCAACCTGAGTGCCGCCGCCATGCAACGCGGCTGGGATTGCCTGGCACGCTTTGGCGAACGGATCAAAGGGTTTGAAAAAACCCAAGTCCGGGCGGTGGCCACCCAAACCCTGCGCGAGGCGCGCAACCGCGATGAATTTCTGGGCCGCGCCCAGAGCATCCTGGGTTTTCCGATTGACGTGATTTCAGGCCGCGAAGAAGCCCGGCTGATTTACCAAGGCGTGGCCCACATGCTGCCCCAGTCGGACCAGCGCCGCTTGGTGGTCGATATTGGCGGGCGCTCGACCGAATTGATCCTCGGCCAAAACCTGCAGTCGCAGACGCTGGAGTCCTACCGCATCGGCAGCGTTGCTTGGTCGATGAAATATTTTCCAGATGGCCAATTCAGCACACGCGCTTTTGAAGTGGCTGAAATTGCCGCCAAAGCCGTGCTCGATGAAGCCGCCACGCTTTACCGCCCTGACACCTGGGACACGGCCTACGGCTCCTCAGGAACCATAGGCGCAGTCGGCGAAGTGCTCACAGCAGCGGGCTGGCCTGCGGGCGAGCTGACCCGCGCAGGCCTGGACTGGCTGCTGGAGCGCCTGCTCAAGGCGCAATCGGCTGACCGACTCAAACTCGACGGCATCAAGGAAGAGCGGCGTGCCGTGATCGGTGGCGGCATCAGCGTGCTGCGGGCCATTTTTGACCTGCTGGGCATTGAGCGCATGGAAGCGGCCCAAGGCGCGCTGCGTCATGGCGTGCTCTACGACCTGCTAGACCGCGAGCACGAGCAGACCGATCTGCGCGCCGCCAGCGTGCAGCGCCTAGCGCACAACTTTCAAACTGACACGGCCCAATCCGAGCGACTCAGCCAGGTCGCCCAGCACCTGTTCCAGATGGCTGGCGCGGGCCTGCCCGCCGCCGAACTCGAACGCTCGGGGCGCAAGCTCGCCTGGGCAGCACAACTACACGAAATTGGCTGCCAGATTTCGCACAGCGACTACCACAAGCATGGCGCCTATATTTTGGACAACGCCGATGCCGCCGGTTTCGCCGTGCATGAGTTGCACCGCCTGAGCCTGCTGGTGCTCGGTCATCGCGGCAAGCTGCGCAAGCTCGAAGCTGATTTTGAGGACCGACTGTTCGTGCAGCAACTGCTGTGCCTGCGCTTGGCCGTGATCCTGTGCCACGCACGGCGCGAACCAGACCTACAAGGTTTGACGCTGGAAACCGACGCCGACCCGGGCCAACGCTTCGTGCTAGGCTGCCGGCCCGGCTGGGCCCAAGCCTTTCCCCAGTCAGCCCATCTGCTACGCGAAGAAATGCTCGCTTGGGAAAAAACGCCGTGGGAATTGCAACTGGCAGGTCTCTGAAATCGGCCATCCATCGCACTCCTTGCATTCAATGTCACTCACTTCCAACCGGAAAGTATCGTCATGGTCACCAAAAAAATAGTCTCCCCTGCCGCCATCGCCCCCACCGTGCCAGCGACCCCGACCGAGGCGCCAGCCAAGCTGCCCGCCCGCAAAAGAGCCATCGCAGCGAAACCTGCCGTCAAAAAAGCACCTCCCCAACAAGCCACGCCATCCACACAGCCCGAAAAGACAGCTTCTGTGCCAGCACCAGTACCCGCCTTGGCTGAAACAATGCCACTTCCTGAAAAACCCAAAAAAATCAAAATGGTGCGCGACAGCTTCACCATGCCCAAAGCAGAATATGCCGTGCTGGATGAGCTCAAACAGCGCGCCTCCCTGCTGGGCCGTCCCCTGAAGAAAAGCGAATTGCTGCGCGCAGGCGTCAAGCTCTTGGCTGCCTTGCCCGATACCCGACTCTTGGCGGTGCTGACCGAAGCTTCGCTCCCTCAAGAGCGGCCAACCAATACCGACAAGTAAACGAAAAATCAAAACGCGCTGGTACTGCGGCACCAGCGCCTCTGTCAATTTTGCTTCGCCTGAGATTCAGGCGCTGACGCCGTCAAAGCTCAATCGCTTCCAGAGTCTGGAGATGAAAGACATAACCGCAGGCTCGTGATTGTCGGCAAGCGATTCACAGCACAGGACAGATTCAACAGACGCCGCTGGTCTGTCCGCATAAATATGTCCACCGGCATAAAGCGTTTCCAGCAGTGAATAAGCGACCAAAGGAGGCATGCGCAGAAGCACAGGAACGAGCATCCCCACCGATGGTCTGCGTGCCAGCAACGCACAAATTCGGGTAACGTCCGGCACCGAATCCTCTGAAATACTCCGAAGTGAAGGCCAAGAAGACAGATACAAAACCCGATTGTTAATGCATTCAGATAAAGTTCTAATCATGTTAATCCTTCAAAGGCATTTATTAAGATTTCAAAAGATACTCATCTTAAATAAAATAAACACAACCACACAATACCAACAATCATAGATTTTCAATAAATAGCCAATTTTTTACTGTAAATAAAGTAACAAATTAAAAAATCTAAAACAAAATTCAAACAGTAAAACTGAATCGCCTTAATTTTAAATTTCAATCAATATAAAATAATTAAATACGCACTCTAAAATGAAGGCGAATTAATTTAAAGCAAAGCAAGAGCAAATTTATTGGACAAGTGTGTCTCAGGTACTGAAGGTTTAGCACGGCATAAACAGCCATGAAAACATGGCCTCCTTGAGTTTGTGTAAGCCAGCCAACAAAAAAGCCCGTCGCTTCAGAGTCGACAGGCTTTTTTTATTGTCTGACTCACGGCCAGCTACGCCTCAGGCAGTCCAGAGCAGACTCACACCTTGACTGCCGGAGCTTGGGCCAGCAACTCTGTTTTGCGCCCTGACGCCGCCGTGGTACCAAACCAGAAGGCCATCACCACGCCCCAGCCCGTGGACAGTGAGCCCAGCATCAGCAGCATCGCCTCTGAGCTCGCATTCACCGTCAGCCAACCTTTGAGCAATCCCACCAAAATACCAAAGTAACCGAGCGTCACAATGCCCGACAAAATTGCCGGAACTGCGCTGCGCGTCGCGCTTTGGAGCGCCCGCGCATCTTTTCGGTCCCCTGCAGCGATAGCCTCCATATCGGCCAGCTGCTTGAAGCCGAGTTCCTGCATTTGCAGGGCAAAGTTTTGATCTGCCTGCTTGAGCGCCAGTAGCTGCTCGGGGGTGGCGCCGCTCAACGCCTGCTTGACAGAATCGACGGTCTTGTCGGAGATGCCCAGCGCATCGGCGGCGGCTTGCACCGCCATGCCGCCCAACGGTCCGCCCAGCGCCGTGCCAATCCAGGGCGCCACAGTTTTCAAAAGTTGCGAGAAGTCCATCACAGCACCGCCTTTGCGGCAGCGTAGAGCGCCTGACGTTCAGCCAAGCCATTCGTTCCGCCGTTGATGCGGCGCGTGATCTGCACAAATGAGGCGTCATCTCCCACGTCAGCCAACGCATTCAAATTGTGGCTGTTCCAGTACCAAGCGGCTGACAGTGCTGCCATATCGGGCTTCTCTAGCTCCTCGGGCAAGGTTTCAAAGTCTGGCACTTCCGGCAGGAACTCTATCAGGCCATCGCGGGTGGCCCGGTAGTTAGCCCGGCCTGTGGTCTGGATCAGGCCTCGGCCCATGAAGCGTTTGCCATCGCCCACCTGAATATTTCCAAGATCAAGCCGCCCCTCATAGCGCGCCTGCGCCGGTGTCGGCCCCCAGATTTCGCGCACATACACCAGATGGCCAGATTCATGGCCAATTTGCGCCAGAAAGGCCGCCAGACGATTCGGCGAGTCAATGGAAAAGAGCGCGCAGGCCACGTCTAGGTAGGGCTGCCAGATCGCGGCACGCGCAGGGGTCGCGCCTGTTGCGCTACAAACTTGTTCAACGGTCAGGGTCATGATGGGCTCTTGTAGGTCAGGAAACAGAAAGAAGCGCCGTGGCGCTAATAAAGTGCTGCAGCCAGCTACAAAAATGTAACAAAAAAGCCCGGCGCTGCGGAAGCGACGGGCTTTTTTTGCGACGCTATGCAACGCGCTGCAACACGCTTACATATTGTCAATCATGACTTGTAAAAAAATACACAATCATAGGCAATGCGAAGCGATAGTCCAACCTCATACATCATCATGGAGCCAATCGTGGAGCCTATTAAAAAAGTCCTGCAGGCTGCGCCTCGACATCCCAGCTACTGATGATCAGCTCGGTGCGCTCCACGCCCTGGCCGCCGCCGACGATGTACTTGATCGGCACCTCGACGAGGTGAAAACCTTCAAAGCAGCGCCGGATGTCCGGGTGATCGTTGATGCTCAGCATGGCCTTGCCCTTGAGCCCGCGCATCATTCCAGCCATAGCCTCGTATTCAGCCCAGGGGAATGGCACACCATACCCTTCAGTTTCCCAGTACGGCGGGTCCAAATAAAAAAAGCTGTGCGGCCGGTCATAGCGCTTGATACAGTCCTTCCAGTCCAGCCGCTCAATGTGCGCGCTGGACAGGCGCAGATGGGCGGCGCTGAGCTGCTCTTCGATACGCAGCAGATTGACCGCTGGCGCCGTGGTGGCCGTGCCCCAAGTCTGGCCCTGGACGCGGCCGCCAAAGGCCTGGTGCTGAAGGTAATAAAACCGCGCCGCCCGCTGAATGTCGGTCAGCGTCTCGCTGGGCGTGTCCTGCGTCCAGCGGAAAATCTCCCGGCTGCTGAGCTGCCATTTGAACTGGCGCACAAACTCCTCCAGGTGATTTTTGACCACGCGGTATAAGTTGACCACGTCGCCATTGATGTCGTTGATGACCTCAACGTCGGCGGGCTGACGCAGGAAATAAAGCGCTGCACCACCGGCGAAGACCTCAACGTAGCAGGTGTGAGGAGGAAAGCGCGGGATGATGATGTCGGCCAGGCGGCGTTTGCCGCCGAGCCACGGAATGATTGGGGATGCCATATTTGTGAGGTTCAGTAAGAGGTTGTTACACTGCCTATGCCTTCCGGGAGGTGGCAGGGTCTTGGCTGGCTCACAGGCGCGATCTGTGGATTGGCGGCCGGAAAGGGTGTTCATGCACCTCGCCCGGTCGCCCTGTCTTTTAAGAACTGATTGCAGGCGCCTGGGCCAGCAGTTCTGTCTTGCGCCCTGACGCCGCCGTGGTCCCGAACCAGAAGGCCATCACCACACCCCAGCCGGTGGACAGCGAGCCCAGCATCAGCAGCATCGCCTGTGAGTTGTCCGTCACAGTCAGCCAGCCTTTGAGCAATCCAACCAGGATGCCAAAGTAGCCGATCGTCACGAGGCCCGACAGCATTGCCGGAACGATGCTACGGGTCGCGCCTTGCAGCGCACGCGCATCCTTTCGGTCCCCCGCAGCAATAGCCTCCAAATCGGCAAGTTGCTTGAAGCCGAGTTCCTGCATTTTCAGTGCAAAGTTTTGATCTGCCTGCTTGAGCGCCAGCATCTGCTCGGGTGTGGCGCCGCTCAGCGCCTGCTTGACAGCATCGACGGTCTTGTCGGAGATGCCCAGCGCATCGGCAGCGGCCTGCACCGCCATGGCGCCCAGCGGGCCGCCTAAGGCAGTACCGATCCATGGGGCTACCGTGCTAATAATTTTGGTCAAGTCCATTCAGTTTTCTCCTTTAGATTTCAATAATTTCAATCGGCAAATTGGGCGCAACGCCCTCAATCACCCCATCCCTGACAAACACACGCTGGCCCCCAGTCGCTGCGCCACGCGCCTGCAACCGACCGCCGCCGGGCAGCTCGACGGTGGCCACGCCGTCAGCAATGACCAGCACAGTGCCGACCTGCAGCGGGCGCGCAGGCAGCAGGTTCAGGAAGGTGCGGTAAATATTGGTCATGAGCGAGCCTTAAACATGGGTTTCGACAGAGAGGGTTTGACGCAGCTTCGGCATGGACCAGTCCAGCCCGATGTTGCGCACCAGCCCTATATGCGTCTCCGACTCATTTCGGTAGCGCACGAACTTACCCGGCAAGATCAGCCCGGTCTCTGCCAGCACTGGCAGCTTTAAGCTGACATCGGCCTGCATGCCCGTGTCAGCCAGCTCAGCCAAGCCGCGCTGGCGGGCAGCATCGGCATGCGTGATGAGGGCATGCGTGACCATAGGCGCGACGCTGTCGCCCGCCGTTCCCGCCCGCGTTACCTGGCCCAGCACCCCGGCGCCGATGCCGCTGACGTGGATGCGGTTGTAAGCTGCCTTGCGCTGCCAGGTGATGCCCTCGACCGTGGCAATGCCGGGCAGCTCAAAGTCCGGCACCACATCGCCCCAGTCCCAGGGCGCGACTGGGTACTTGGGCAGGATGCGCAGGGTCTGCTCCGTATCGTGCGGCTGCACATAGCCGCCCGCTGCGCCCGCGATGTCCAGAATGGCGCTGATGTAGTTGCCCTGGTGGCTCCATGCATTGCCCGGCACCAGCCAGTCAGTCAAGCCAAAATCTACATCCCAGCCGATGCCCACGCCGTTGATCGTCAGCGCATCGAGCATGAGCTGCTGCGCGGTGCGTGCCTCGGCATTGCCGAAGTGGAGGGTTGGAGCATAAGGCGCGTCCAGGATCGCCGCCGTGCCGCGACCTTTGATCCCCACACGCCCTTTGGCGAACTGACGCTGTCGGTCTGGACCTTCAACGCAAAGCCGATACGGGACACCGTTGACAACCGCCTCCACCTCAACGGGATCGCCGCTGATGCCGGGCTTGACAAGTGCCAGCGCATTGACGGGGATGGATGTGCTCCACGACCAGGTCCACGACTGCCAGTCGAGCGCCATGTTGAATCCGAAAGCCGGAATCGACGCGCCGTCGCTCACGCGGCGCAGGACTATTAAATTGATGGTCACATAAGCCTTTAAAAATGGGATGACGACGCGGGCCGGTGGCAGCGGCGCCCGGCCACTCGGGTAAGCCGAAAAAACCAAATGCAGCGGCAGCCCGCGCAAAGGCTTGCGCTGGAACAGTAGATGCGTGCTGCCCACATGCCCGGCAGGCGTTACAACCACGGGCGGCCAGACGCCTTTGCCGACTGCGGGCCATCGGGCCAGCTGCCACGGTATGAGCCGGGCTGTGTCGATGTGATTGGCGCGGCCCATTTTCCCGGCCGCAACATATCCGCGCTGGCTGGCTACCTGGTGCAGCGCGGCGGCTGTGTGCAGCAGCCGGTCGGCGACCTCAAACGCCCCGGCAGTGCGGATGCCTACAGCCTGCGCCGTCTGCCACGCGCTTTGCCGGGCCTGCGCCAGCCGGTCGGCTACCTGCGCCAGGATGGCAGCCTGCAGCGACAGCGCCCGCGCCAGCTGCCAGTCCGGCGCGACAGCCAGGGCGCGGGCTGTGGCCACGCAGTGCGATACGTCCACGGCGCGCCTTACGGGCAGCGCCTGGCACCAGCTTGGTGTCGCGCCGCATTGCTCGCTGCGGGATGTGTGCCATGCGCCGCCGACGGCCCGCCTGGCGGGAGCGGCCACCTGCTGGGGCGCTAGTGCAGGCCGGTGCAGGTAGCGCGTGACGCGGTTGTCGTACCCGAGTTTTCCGGACAGCCTCAAGCCGGGCAGCAGAGCAGCCGCCTGCAAGGTGACACCATCCAGCGCCGTGAGGCTGGCGCGCAGCGCCAGTCCGGGCAATGCTGCCTGCAGTGACAGACCATCGAGCGCTGTCAGGCTGGCGCGCAAAGTCAGGCCGGGCAGCGTGGCCTGCAGCGACAGCGATAAATCCTCCGGTGCAGCCGCGCCGCCCGCTGCGCCAAACACGAGGTTGCACGGCGGCCCGGCTATCCGGGCAGCACGGAAAACCAGATTGACATTTGCCGTGGGTGTGACTGCGCCGCCTGCTGCGCCGAATACCAGGTTGTAAGGCGGCCCAGCAATCGGCGCCGCGCCAAAACGAAGATCGACAGCAGCCACGCTTTACCCGAGTTTGAGTTCGAGCGGCTGCACCTGGCCGCCCGCATACAGCACGGGCACGCGCAGGCACAAGGCGCCAGCGACCAGCGGATCGCCCGGCGACAGCACCACGACAGGCGCAGAAATGCACGGCACGCCGCTGCCATTGACAAAAAGCCCCCAGGTCGGCGTGCCCGTGGCCACATTCATGGCGTTTGCGGCCGTGCTCAGCGTCAGTTCACCCGCTGTAATCGTTCCCGACGGTTCGGCTAGCGCGACATCCACGATCAGCGTGGCCGTGACCGGGGCAGACAGCGCCGTGCGCGTCCCGTCATAGAGCTGCAGGCGGGCCGGGCCTACACCGGCATTGAGCTGGTCGAGCACCACCTGCAGGCGCGCAGCTGCGATGTCGGCAGATATTTCAAGCGACATTGATGATCTCCGGCGTGATGTTGTCGCCCACGGCCGCGCCATATTGGCCGGTGTGGTCGTAGCTCAACACGGTGTACTTCACGCCTTCGCGGATTCCCCTGAATTCGTAATTACCCGTGACCGCGTCGCTCCAGGTTTCGCGCACGGCCACGCGGCTGCGCTCGTCGATGAGCAGCACGCGACGGCGCCACGGCGTGTTTGCGGGCGCGTGCTGTTCCTTGACCGTGCCGTAAATGATTCCGGTGCCGCCGTGGTACGCATCAAAAAAAGTATGTTCGCGCAGGTGCCCGGTTGCCGTGCCTGCTGGCTGTGCGGCGGTAGGTAGATACCGCTGCGGCTGCAAGTGCTGGCGCATGCGGGGCAGCAGTGCGCCACTTGTCAGTCCAGTGTCCAGCGGCCCAGGTAGGCGTGTGGCGGGCGGGGTGAAATTGCCGCTGTACCGGGCTGCGCCCACAGTGATACGCAAGTCTTGCAAGTAGCCGTTGAAATACTCCGCGCCCGCCGAATAATCCCACAGCCCAATCTTCAGCGGCTGATTGCTAGCATCGGGCGTTAAGAGTCCTGTCCTGGTTCCAGCCAATGCGCCATTGATCCATACTTTTCCAACTGTGCCTTCTCGCGTTACTGCGAAATGAGTCCAGGCACCCGCCAAAAATGCGTTTGGTATGTCAACATATTGTTCTGTCTCATTGGATGTAGCGTAAAAAGCTACTCTAAGAAAGGCATCCGACCCACCCAGCCAGCGAGTCGAGAAAGCGAAAGCACCCGTCCACAAATAATTTGTCGTCGTGTAAAACCCCCGATGAACAATGCCAAAGTTAGAGCTGATGGAGCGCGGGTAAATCCACACCTCGACCGTGTACAGCGTGCCCAAATCGAAATCAGTGCTCGACGGGATTGTCAGACAGTCGCCAGCGCCGTCGAACGCCATCACTGACCCGCCGGTCGTTGTCTGCGCTGTGGATATGTGGGCGTCGCCCACAGGCGTGACAGTGTGGCCGCACACGTCAGTAAACACTGAAGAGCCGTTCGCCCCGTCACCGTGCAGCAGCAATTTAACTTTGTCGAAAACCGGGTCACCTTCAGTCCACGGTGTATGAGTGACACTTTGCGGGCCGGGAAATGCGATCGCAGAATATGACTGGTGGGTCAACCATACCTGCCCGTCATCTGAATACTGAAACATCAGGTCCAGCGGGAATGTGCCAGCGGCGCCGCATGCCCCAAGTTGTAGCTGAGCATATTCCACACCTTGCCCGGCGCCGAAATCCCATACCAAGGCAAAGCCTGCGCTGCTGTGCGCCGAAAGCAGCCATGACACTGACCCAGTCGTAAAGCCATCGCGCAGATCAGCCAGCGCTCCGGTGGTAGGCGAAAACGTGCAGCTAAGCGTTGCAGTCTCGTCTGCAAGCACGCCAGCGGCATAAATCCGGGCCTCGGACAGCTCCAGCGGTCCATTGCCGGGGACAGAAAATCCGACCAACCGCCAATAACGGTGCGCGGCCATTCCTTACCGCCAGTCCGAGACGTGATCGACAAACACGCAGCCGCATTGCGCGGGCGTCATGATGAGCGCGCCCAGGCGCACGGCCTGGACTTTTTTTCCGACCATGTCGCCGCCTCCATCGACAACGTCCCCAGTGGCAAAGCTGGCGTTGACCACCTGCGGCGAGTAGTGCAGGCCGGGAAGGTAGCTGCGTGGTCCTTGCGCGTTGTGCAGCAGCACGGGCGTGAGCATCAAGCCGTTATCAACCGGCGCCGGGTAAGCAAAGCCGACTGACCCGGTGACGTGCGCGGCCGTAACGCCCAGCGCCATCACTGGCGCCGACGACACCCGCACCGCGCCGCCCAGCGTGTTGGCGGCGCGGGCCATGTACAGGCCGTCATACGCCTGCGCGCCGTCGGCATAAATCAAGTCGTCGCCGAAGGTGCCGCCCGCCGCCGCCGACTTGTCCGACACATTGCCGCGCAGTGCGCAGGCGTAAGGGTCGCCGCTCTTGAGCGACAGGACATCGCCGAAATAGTTGCCCTGGTACTCGCCGCCAGCGCCAAGGTTTTTGACGAAGAAATGGAAACCCAGGTCATCCGCATAAATGCGCCACTGGACGGCGGCACCGCTGGCGGTATTGGATTTGCTCCACCAGAGGCCATCCGCGAACTGCGCGGCGCTCGGAAACAATCCGCTTCCGGTGCTGACATCGCTCATGGCTTCAAATCCGCGCACCCGCGCCGTGGTGGTTCCGGTGTCGTCCACCCGCAGATAAAAGCCCGTCCCTTCGGCAGAATTGGATTTGTAAGCAGCCAGACTGGCGCCTGTGAACGCCTTGCTCCAGCCCGCCGCCGCGACCTTGAGCGTGATGGCGCCAGTGGCCGCGCCGTCGGGCGCCGTGGTGGCCCAGCTCACGGCATTGGCGCCCACCGCCATGACGCGCTGCTCTCCGTTCAGGCCTGCGACGCTGGCGCCAGCCACCAAGATGACTGTGTCCACGTCAGCGCTGGGCATCGCGGGCACCGTGGCCGTGGCGATACCGCCGGAGACGACCAACGAACTGACGCTCTGCAGGCCAAAGCCGGTGACAAGGACTGCGTCAAGCACGGACAGCAGCGCGCCAGCGGTGCCAGACAAAACGGGCGCGCCGGGCATAGCGCTGTGAAACGATTTGGTTTTCATGTTTTCCTTGGTAAGTCGGTTTTCTGGAATTGCTGGATCAGGCGTTCACGTCGCCCCGGAAAGCCATCTCGAACTGGTCTGATTTTTCGGTGTAACGTCCCTGCAAAATCGTGCGCAGAACGTGGATGGGCGCGCCGCAGGCGTAGGTGTCAAAACGCTCTACATTGCCCGCCGACCAGCCGCCGCCCCAGCCCAGGGCGGGCACGGTGAAATAAGCCGCCCCGGTCGCCGGATTGACGGGCGCGCAGTCGGTATTGATGTCGCCGGTGCCGACTTGGCCGACGTGCTCGCCGATGATGCGAAATTGCATTGAGCTGGTGAAGATCAGCGCCCATCGCTCGCTGATGGCTCCGCGATTTGTGACCGCCACCGGGTAATCGGTCTGGTTGAAGTTGGCCAGCGGGGCCGCGCCGATCAGCTCATCGCTCCAGGCGCCGGTCCAAGTCTGCTGGTCGATGTAGTTGGCCACGCGGGCGAACAGGTCGCCGAACAGAAGAACGCTGCTGACGTAACTGCCGAGCGGGTAGTTGTGCGTCAGGTTAGGCGAAACCGACAGCTTTCCGCTGATGTCAGCCGTGTTGACCATCACCATGTCCTCAATCCTATGGAACACGGTCCACGGCTGCGGATGGGCGGTGATGTCGCGGTCCACCGGAACCGTGAAGGTGCCAGGGTCAAGATCGGTGGTGTAAAGCGTGCGCGGCACGGTGGCGCCCAGCGCATTCTTAACGCGCACATAGGCAATGCGGACCCGGCCCAGGTCGTAATCGGTGCCCTTAACAAGCGGATTGGGCAGCTGCAGCGGCGCAGTGTGATGCACCAGGACCAGGCCGCCTTCACGGTAAATCGGAACACGGCCGTCGAGCGGAAGGCGTACCGTGTCCAGCCCGAGAATGCTGGCGTCCAGCGGCAAGTAGCCAATGGCCACAGCGTTGTAGGTCAACGTCTCAGGAACCACGGGCGCGCCGGTCCAGCGCACCACACCCCGGAGCGCATCAAAAGAGCCGGTGTAGCCGCCCGTCAGTTGGCCCGCATCATTGGCGCTGCCGATCACCTCGCCGGACTGCAACTGCAGCACCCCTGTTTTCAATGGGGCGCTCCGGGTGCGGAACACGCCGCCATCGACGAGCCCGCTGGAAATGTCGCGGGTCAGATTGGCCCAGGTGACGAGGTTTTGCCCGCCCGCCGGGACAGCTGCAAAACTCAGTACACCGGCTGATGAAAGGCTCCCAGCGTTGGCCACCGAAGGCAGGCTGGTCTTGACGCTCCAGCCGCTGCGCAGCACACCGGCCACGCAGGTGTAGAGCGATCCGCCCACGCTGAAAACGGCGGCATTCACAGCATCCGCAGATGGCGAGCTAGGCAGTTCCAGCGTCCAGCCGCCCAGCGTGACCGGAGCGGTTGCGGTGGCATCGGTGTACGTGATGACATCATCCGAGGTGTAGGTCGTCACGGACTTGGCGCCGATCTGGTAGAGCACATCGCTTATCGTGCCGGTCGTGACCGCACCTTGCCCAATGTAGTTGCTGTAAGTCCCCTGCACATACCAGGCCGACCCTGGAGGCGCGGTGTAAACACGCAGCCACATTGGCAAATTGAATGTGGGCGACAGCACAATCTGGCCCGTGGCATAGTTGATCGAGCCTAAATCCACCGTCTGGGAGCCCGCTGGCGTTCCAAGCACTGAAAAGACCCTACCGCCCTTGTCGTACAGCCATGCGAAAAAATCAGATTCGGGATGCACAGCATTAAGGGGGTTCACGAACCGCATAAGCGCGGAAAAACTGCCCTCAGCCATCGGCGTGCTAACCACATCGACCAGGGTAAAACTGGCATCGCCATTGCTCAAAAAATCCGTGCTTGATGGAGTGATAACCGTGTGCGGCGTGATAACGGTTGCGCTGTGCGGTGTGGTCAAGATGTAATCGACCGTCACGCCAGTATCCGGGAAGCTTGTCGGTGTGAAGCGCCAGCGCTGCGCGGTCGGCGTACCAAATAACTGCACCAGCGCTGCATCGCCACCGGCAGGCGTAGCCGACTTTGCAACGCCACCGCTTATCCAGCGCACTGTGCCAATCGGCTTGTCCCACGGCGTCTCAATGATCGCCGACAGTGCAACCGGCACCGTCCCCAGGTCATAAGCTGCCGCGCTGGCCGCTGAGCCGTAGCTAGCCAGCAGCACGCTCCCGACATCGGGCAGCGCGCCGAGCGTCGCGGCCATTGAGCCGGTTTCGTAATTGAGGTTGCCGATCCCATAACCACTGCTGCCGCCAGACAATTTCCCGTAAAGCGCGGCATCGGTCAGGGTGTACCAGCGGCCCTGCGTCATGTAGTCGAGCGCGAACGTGCCGGGCGCCGGGGGCGGCGAAAACGCGTTCACGTAGCCCGTCCCCTGATTCGCCGTTGTGACCGTGAAAGCGGCGCTGTGCGGTTCGGCGGCCACAGCAGTGGCAGGGCGGTAGGCCAGGCTCACGGCGACCACACCGTAAGACGGCGCACTCCCGCTGAAAGTGGCGGTTCCCGTGCTGTAGCTCACCGTGCCAACGGGTGTAGCGCCCTGCAGCAGCACGCCGTCGCCCACTTCCATGCATTGGATGGCGCCCAGCATGATGACAAGCGATTTCGGGCTGATGGGGCCGGGCGCCGTCAGTACAACACCGGGGCCAACGGCCATATTTACCACCGGCACCGAAATGCTGGTGTAGCCGGTTGGATTTGTCGTAGTGCGCCGGGCATAGGGCTGCACGTCGGTCATCGGCGTCTCGATAGTCGCAGCGGGCACGATAGGGGCGTAAATGCCGCTATCCGTCATGAGGCTGTAGTCGCCAGGCATGCCAGCAACGCCGAGTTTTTTGATGCCGCAAAACTCTGTTCCGCCTGCGAGGTTGGTGCTGTACACCTGGGCCCATGATGTTTCGACAAGTCCGACGCGCATTGCGGGCGGGCCAAGAAAGTCATGATCGAGCTTGTTGCTGATGTCGCATGTCAACACGCTGGCCGTCAGCATCACCGTGCCGCCGCCCTCGACCACGGCAATCGGCTCGGAGGACAACGTGGCACGCAAAATCCGTACAAACTGCTCGACGCCATCAGGGTTGCGCAGCACCAGCGTGTCGCCACCGGACGGGGCCGTTCCGCCGACCAGGCTGATGAGCCGGATTTGTCGGCTCAGGGCGTAGTGCGTGTCATAGAGCCGATAAGCGATGCGCGGCCCTTTCACCAGGTATTTCTCAATCGCCGTTTGCGCTGCGCTGCGGGTATCGGCCCAGCCCGCCGTTTTGAACAGCGCGCAATGCACCAGCGGGTCAACAGGTGGCACGGTGATGATGGCGTGTGCGCCCAGCAGCGTGTTCGTGTCGCTGGTGTGCGCTACGCCAAACACTTTGCGGATCTGCGCCCGCCCGATGGCCCAGTCAACCTGCGACGAATCCGGGAACAGGTTGTTGCTCTGGCCGTCAATGACATCGACGCCCGTCATGCCGCCGCCGCCCTCCGGCACATCGGCCATGACGGCTGATTTTTTGAGCTTGATGTCGTCAGTGAGGATAGGCATAGGTGTTAAATCTCCAAAAATCTCAGGGTTGGCACGTACCAGTCGTCGGGCTGGATCGAACCGTCTTCGTAAAAAATCACAGGAAAGCCTCGCAACGCCCCGGCCGCATGGTTAAAAATCACTGTGCGGGCCACGCTGCGCACAACCAGCGTCAGCTCGATGCCGGGGAGCGAGGCCAAGGCCTGCAGCGTGTCGCACAGCGCACGGGTACACCAGGTGCAATCCTCACTGCCCTCAAGCGTGATGGGGCGGCCTGCAAGCTTGAGAGCAACATCGATGATCAATGCGCCCTCGGTGCTGTATTCGGTGGACTGCTCCACGGGCGACCAGCCGTATTCGTTAGACCAGTTCAGGGCTTCTGGCAGCTCAACGGTGGTGGTGTTGTAGGTCAAGGTGATGGTCATGATGCGGTACTGCGTGCGGTGGTCAGTTGGCTCAAGATGTCGCTGAGATTGATGGCGCTGGCAGCGTCCGTCATGCTGATCGTCTTCTGAGCACTGCCGGGGATCGTGATGTTGGTGACATAAGTGTTGGTCGCAGGCGTGGGTTGGGCTGCAGGTGCCGCTGCTGGTGTTACCGCTGGCTGGGGTGTAGATGCCGCATTGCTTTGCGCTGCAGCCGTAGCACTGGCACTGGAATTGGCATTGGTACTGGCATTGGCTAGGACAAGCTCATCAATCTTTTTCTGCAGCTTGGTGCTCCAAGTTGAGCCGTCCATATCTTCGGCGCGCGTCCCCGCAGTAACCGACTTTCCGTTGTACGGCAGGGCAGTTTCATTTGATAGTTTCAGCGCCTGTTCTTCAGTCAGACCTTGCGATTTGGCATTTTCATAAATGCTTCTTTGGGTCTGGATTTCTTGGATGACGCGCTGGCCAGCGGTGTTCAAGCTGTAGCCTTCTTTGTCGATATTCAGCCGCTCACGCTCCAGAGCATTGCGACGCTCAACCAGGGCATTTTCCGCTTCCAGCAGCGCGATCTGGTGCTCGCTGTAGTCAGCAGACAGCGTGTACCGCATCATCATTTTCTCAAAGGCGTCAGCCCGCGCTTTGATGGCTTCGGTGCTGAGTTGAGTGGCGGCAGTCTCCAACACTGTCGAGGCAGTGTTCGTCTTTGTTTTTGAATTCCACTCGTCGCGGATCTGATTTCCGGTTTTCAGCGACTCCAATTGCTTTTTCAGCTCAGTGACGCCCGCTTTGGTGGCCTCGGCTTCCGTTAGCTTGATTTCAGCTGAGCGGATGCTGTTTTCGATGGTCAGGCGCTGGACTTCCGTGAGTTGGCCCTTGGCCTCCAATTCGGCTCTGGTGGCATTGGAGACGGCCATGATTCCAGTGGCCTCGGCCATCAAAGTGGTGTAGCGCAGCTCGATCAGCTTGATGTCGATTTCTTTCTGCTTGATGACTGCCTGCGTATATGCATATTCATTGCCTAGGCGCAGTGCTCTTTGCTTTTCTGCTTCGGCCTGGGCCTGCAGTAGGGTGTAACCTGACTGCTGCAGTTGCAGCTCCGACTGCTGCGCCGAAGCCCGTGCAGATTCGAGTCTGATCGAATCGCTCAAGGCATCTTTGTAGAGCGCTTCGGCCTGCGTGCGGCGGCGGGTGGCATCCGTCACGGCCTCTTTTGAGATCATTCCCTCTTTTTCGAGCCGGATGTAATCGGCCTCGACTTGCATGGCCTTTTCCAGGGCGACACGCGATGAGGCCACTGCCAATGCATTGTCCTTATATGCGTCAAGGGCAATCCGACGCGCAGTCGCCTCGTTTTTAGCTGCTTCAAGCGCGTTGCGGCTGGCGATAGTTTCAGCCTCCATCGCGCTGACCTTCGCCCGGATTTCAGTGATGTCCTTAGCCCGTGCCGTTGATTCTTTTTCGTTACCAGCGATCAGCGCGAGCTTTTGGGTCAGCTCAGACTGCAGCGTGGCGAGACCTTGATTCCGGGCGCTGGTCAACGCGCTCAAAGCCACCACATTTTTTTCAGCGGCGGCAATTTCGGCCTGCAGCGTGTCGGCATCATTGCCGCGCAGCTTGGTCAGTGCCACGATACTGTCACCCTCGATTTTTGCGGCAGCAGCCAGCTTCTCGGACACGGTGACCTGCTTTTCCTGCGCTACTACGACCTCGCCCAGCAGGACGCCGAGCTGCACCCACTTCTCATTTAGGCCAGTGGTGCTGTCTGCCATGATTTTCTGGGCCAGCGCTGCGCCGTCGGTGGCGGCGGCATTGGCTTGGATGGCCGTGGTGGCATTAGCCATCTTCGCAGCTGCTGCGGCTGCGGCCTGAGCACCTGCACGCATCGCCTCTGTTGATGCGCCCAGGGCATCTGCATGCTTTATGGACATGCCTGCCGCCGATGCAAACGACTCGGTGAGCGCCTCGACGCGGCCCGCCGCGCCACCGAAAATTTCTTTCAGCGCATCGAGCGGATTGGACAGCGTGGTCAGCGCCCCGGCCAGCACGCCGACGGCTTTAGCCGAACCGAAAATTATCTCGATGAAGGCTGCAATCGGCACCACAATCACGCCCAGAACAGCGGCCAGCGTGCGCAGGGACAGCGTCAGCACCGCCATGCCGCCCGAGTCGCCCAGATTCGTCAGGCTCAGATCCAGCGCGTTTTTAAAGCGCTCCCAGCTGCCAGCAGCAGTATTCGTATCGCCCTCCATCGACTTGAGCGATTCGGCCAGCGCCGGGAACAGGTCGCGAGCAGCCAGCTTTCCAGCGCCGACCAGGTTGACTAACTGCAGCTCGGTTAACCCCAAACCTTTGGCAACCAGAGACAGCGAGCCCGGCAAATTTTCGCTCAATTGCCCACGAAGCTCTTCCATTTGCACGGTTCCCTTGCTGGCCATTTGGCTCAAAGCCTGCAGAGCAAGGGATACGCGGTCGGTGGACAGGCCGAGCGTGGCACCGGCTTTTGTGACGCTGCTAAACAGCGCATTGGTGGTTTCCAGCGGGATTCCAGCAGATTTTGTGGCTGCTGAAAATCCAATAAATGATCTCGACAAACTGCCAGCCGACACGCCTGCGCTGTCCGCAGTCCTGCGCAAAAAGTCGAGCTGCCCGGCGGCCGTGGCGCTGTTTTTGTAAATGGCGTCCAGCGCCCGGCGCGTGGACTCCAATTCGGTGTTTGACTTCCAGAAGGCCGCGCCCAGCTCGGAGACCTTGCCGACCAGATAGCCGATGCCGTTGGCAATCAGGTTGCCGCCGGTGATCTGGCCCATGCCCGTGCTGAACGCGGCGCGTGCCTTGTCGGTGAGCGTCAGCGTGCCCTCGATTTGCCGCAGGCTCAGCTCTAACTCCTTGATTTTTGCGTTGCCTGCCGCAAAGGCGCTCTGCAGCCCGGCCCCAGTGGCACTGCTGCTGGTGCGGATGGTGTCCATCGCGGCGCGCACCCGTGCAATTTCCGACTGCAGCTCCTGGGCGCTGCGCACGCCGACCGTGCTGTATGCATTTTTCAGCGCCGTGGCGGCGGCGGCAGCAGCCTCGGCCAGGCGCTTTTGCTCAGCGGCGGCGGCTTGCTGCGCTATCGTAGAACGCGCAGTTTCGGCGGCTAAAAACCGCTCAGCCTCAGTTAGCAGATCAGCAGCGCGCTTGGCTTTGGCAGCAGCTTCCGCCGCTTCAACGATGGCAAACGCATCACGCTGCCATTTATCCGCTGCATCGCTGGCAGCCTGTTTGGCGGCAGCAGTGGCAGTAGCCAGACGCTGCTGTTCAGCGGCAGCAGCGGTGGCGGCAGCGGTTGTTTTCCGCGTCTGGGCTTCAGCCTCGTGCTGGGCTGCGATTTCAGCAAGCAGGGCATTGCGCCCTTTTACAGCCTGCTCTTCCGCTGCTTTTGCCTGAATAGACAGCAGCCGGTCAGATTCGCGCATTTCGTCAGCGGCTGCTTTTGCGGCGGCGGCGGTAGCGGCAGAATTTTTCAGAGCTCTAGCCAGGTCATCAACCTGGGTTCTCAGCCCGGCTTCTGCGGCGCCGAGGGCTTTTTGGGTTTGCGCCAGGCCGGTTCCCTCAACCCCCAGCGCCTTGAGTGCAGTGCGCGATGCGTCCAGGGCGCGATTGGTGTCGCCAAGGTCAGCCGACAGCCTGCGGGTGGCGCTTTGGGCGCGCTCATATTCGGCGGTCAGGGCGCGCTCGGACTGCTCGGCGGCTTTTGCGCTGGCAACATCCGTCTTCAGTTCGTCGTTTTTTTGCTTGAGGCTTATGCGCAAATCGGCAATGGTGGTGCGCAGCTGGCTGTTAGCGTTTTTGTATTCGTCGGTGCCGCGCGCGGCGCCGGTGTAATCTGTGCGCAGCTGCACCAGGGCGGCGCGCTGCTCGGCCAGTTTGTTTTTGGTGTCGGCTACCACCTGGGCGGCAGCGGCCTGGGCGCTGGTCATGGCCTGGGTGCTGGCCTGCGCGGTGCGCAGGTCACCGGCCAGCGCCTGCAGCTCCCGGTCAGCCGTGTTCAGCGCCTGGCCGACCTGGCCAGACTCCAGCTTCAGCGCCCTGAAGGTTTCAATCGCCTGCTGTTTTTCGCCCAGGGCCTTGAGCGCATCGGCGGCGCTCAGGGCCTTGGTCTTCAAATCCCCGTCCAGAGTGCCAGCCAGCCCGCGCAGTGTCTTTTCGAGGGTATCGACGCTGGCCGTTCCGCTGACGGCCGCCTCGATGTCGTACTTGATTTTTGGTTCTGCCATGACATTCTGTTCTGGGTGAGGAAATCAGGCTTTAGGTATTGCGAAAGCGCACTTCGTAGGCGTTGGTCTTGCCGGGCGGCACCACCAGCGTTCCTTCGAGATCAAAACCAGCGAAGTCGCTCGCCAGGAAGTCAAATCCCTTTTTGGTAGCCATCACGGCCTCCCAGGCTTCACACTCAATTTCCTGCCCGTTGACCTTGTTGATGCCTTCAAACACTGCACGCACACGGATTTGCGGACGCACACCGCCGACAATCGTGGTCGCGTTGTAGGCCTGTGCCGTACCCGTTACATGCAGCTCATCGCCGGTGGAAATTGCCCCGGTGGACAGTGGCTTGATTTCGCCGGTCAGGTAATTGACGGCGTAATCGGTGCCCTTGACATAAGTCGTGGTGCCTGTCGTGTCTTTCACAGCAAAGCCAGCTTCGACCACGTTGCGCATGGACAGCTTTACCCATTTGTCCAGTTTTGCAATCACTGTGTCGGCGATGGCACCGGCGCCCTGGGAGTCTTCGCGCACAACGCCCTGGAACTGCAGGGCCATAGCGTCTTTGGACGCTGCCGAAATCGTGATGGCGATTTTGGTTGGCTTACCGATGATGACGGTGGCAATCGCCTGGCCATAAGCGGCACGGCTTTTGGTCGTCTTTTCCTTGATGTCAGAGTCCGGTGTGATCTCGAACTTGTCGGCGTCCATCGTGTCGCCCAGGCCGCCCCAGGTCTGGGTATCAGGATCAAAAATATCGAAGCGAACTTCGCCAGATCCAAGAATGGCAGGTGCAATTTGAGACATGAGAGTCCAATCAAAAAAAAGGCCGCTGCACAATGCAAGCGGCCCGTAGGTCACAAAAAAAACGACACGGTGTTAATTCGGGTCGCGGTACTCGACGCTGAAGCTGCCCAGCACCAGGCTGCCCCCGACATCGATGTTTTCCAGGCGGTAGCTCACATCGCCTTCAGTCAGCGCACCGGTGCGCAGAGTTGGGGGCAGGCCCGCCAGCGCCGAGCGCACAGCCCGCTTGGCGGCGCGGTAGTCTCGGTGCGCGCCGAGCCGGGGCGCATCGCTGCGGTGGATGACGCCGACGGTGAAGGTAAAGACGCGCTTTTGCAGCTGCCCTGGCTGCTCTCGAAAGCTGTCGGTGGCATCCTCATAAAACACCACCCGTTCGCCGTCGGCCAGGTCAGATGCGCGCACCGGGTTATCGCGCACCAGCACGCCAGCCAGATCCGGCGCAGCACGCAGCGCGGCCACCACCGCTTCACCGATGGCAAAGGGTGCGCCTTGCGGCAGGATGTCGGGCGCGGCGCTCATGCGCTTGCGCTGCCCAGCAGCACCTCTATTTCGAGGCCATCGTTCAGCCGGGCTGGCGCATCCAGCACCCGGTAAGCGGTCCCGGCTGGCGCGTCAGGGCTGGCCTGCTGGGCCAGCAGCTTGTCACCGGCCAGTACGTCCTGGCCAGCTGCAAAGTGGGCCACGCGCACCGCCGACATGGCGCGCCCGTCCAGCGCCTTTTCATCCACTGCGCCCGTCACCAGCATGATGGTGATATCGGCAGCACCAGGGCGGCGCCGGGTGTAGGGCGCGGCAAAGTCCGGGCCGAAGAACACGGCTGCCAGGTCGGCGTACAAGTCAAGCATGGCGGTTACAGCACCTTGGCGCGGAACGTGGCATTGATGCGATACGGCACCAGCAGCGGCGCCGACTGCATGAGCAGGAAACGAGCAGATGGGTCGTCTTCAAGCCAGCTCTTGGCGAAGTAAGGCACAGAGGTCAGGCTGTCGTGGTCCAGGATGGCGCCGTAGTGGCGAACACCTTCGACCATATCGCCAGCAGCGCCAATCACCGTTCCAGCTGGCAAGAATGGGGTTTCTTCGCTGGTTTCTGGGTCCACATACCAGCCGCTGTAGGTGTAGATGGCGAACTGGTCCACCATGCCCTGGAACACCATGCCTTCTTTTTGATGCGCGTCCTGCGTCATCGTCGAGTTGCCCCGGTAGCGATCCAGGCGGCTCTTGACTTCAGCGTGCTTGCGGAAGACCTTCCAGGTATCAATGTCCATCGTCACATCGGTCAGGGCCACACCGGTGCTTTTAACCATCGTGTCCGACCAGTCCTGCAGGTCGTCCAGCGGATTGATGCCAGTGTCGCTCCACAGGCTGCCAGCAGGCTTGGTGACGGTGTGCTCAGCCTTGCGGCCAAAATCGACCTCCACCGCTGGGTAATCCGGGCTGGACACGACAACCTTACCATCCATCATGGCCTTGACAGCCATCCATTCACTGCGGCGCTCCAGCATTTCGATCTGGTCCTGCAGATCAGATACCAGCAGCATTTGCATGCGCTCGGCCATGCTGTACTGGCCACCACCGATGGTTTCACCCATTGCACGCTTCAAAGCCCGATTTGGCGAAAAGATGCGCTTGTCCTTGACATAAGCGGGCTTGAAGGTGGAGGTCTGGAAACCGTGGCTCTTGACCACCTTACCCGCCACCAGCGGCGAAACGAACGGCGCCATCCGGCGGGTTTTGTTTTCGATGTCAAAGTGAATTTGCTCGACCTCGCTCTGCGCAGTGCTTGTGAAATAGCGGGCAGCAAAACCAGCTGCTGGCAACTTCAAGCTGCGCACAATTTCGACCAAAACGTCAGTGCTGAAAATATCCATGATTTATGCACCTCCCAGTGCGGTGATGAGGTAAATGGCCATTGCCTTGAGGCCAGCAGCAACGCTGGCACGGGTGTGGCCTGCGCCGTAAATCACGGAATCAGCCACAAAGTCGCCCCGGGTGTAAGTGATCGTTGCCTTGTCGCCATCGGTTGCATCGGTGTCGTCCACCAGGATGGAATAGGGCACTTCCGAACCATCGGTAGCGGCTGCGAGTGACAGAACCGACTTTCCGCTCGCAGTGATTTTGCCCAGCAGCGCACCGCGCTTGAGGTTTTGGCCAGCCAGCAAAATGGCAGGTTCACTGAGCAGCAGCTCGGGGTTAACCACCAGCTCATCTGGGCTGTAGCTGTCGATTTTAAAAAGTGCAGTGGCTGACATTCTTAGGCTCCTTTGATGCCGTTAAACAGGGCCAGCGCACTCTCTGCCACCGAGCGGGCAGTTGGCTTTTCAGGTGTATCAACCGGGGCAGCAGCATGCTTAGCGGCTGGCGGCGCGTCGGCAAAGTGCGCGGCGGCGGCGCCGTTCATGCGCACGCGCTCAGCAGCCAGGACGGCTACGGCGGCTTCGGCGCCGGTGGTCTTGCCGTCGGTTGCCAGCTGCTCAATCAGGGCTTCATGCCCGGACAGCGACTGGCCGCGCACGTCGGCAATGCGCTGGCGTTCAGCAGCAGCACCGGCGGCCTGGGCACTGGCAGAAAATTCGGTTTTGAGTTGAGCAAACAGCGCGGGGTGCTGCTGCTCCAGGGTGGCACGGTCCATAGCGGAGCCTTTCGGTGGTTCAGGGTTGAAATTGGAGTTGGCCGGCGCGATGGCAGGCTTTGGTGGTAGGCCGCCCAGCGCAAAAACGGCTTTGCGGCGCGTAGTGAACTTGTCGGGATTGGTAGCCAGTTGCTCCACCATCGAGTCCACAGTGGAATAACCGTCCACCAGGCCACGATCAATGGCCTGCTGGCCAATGAACACACGGCCGTCAGCCATTTGCGCGAGCACGTCGCCGGTGCTGGCGCCGCGATTGGCAGCGACGGCATCGACAAACACGCTGTAGAGGTGATCGACCTGGCCTTGCATATAGGCCTTACCCTCTTCAGACAGCGGGCCGGTGGCGCTGGCAATGCGCTTGTATTTCCCGGCGGTGATTTCGGTGGTGGTGCCCTTGGCCTGCGGGTCGTAGTTGTGGTTGGCTACCACGCCAATGCTGCCGACCTGCACTGTCGGGCCGCTGATGTACACGGCATTGGCCGCGCTGCCCACCCAATATGCGGCGCTGGCCAGTGTGGCCTCGCTCACGGTCACGATGGGCTTGATGGCAGCCAGTTCGCGCACCGTGGCACCCAGCTCAGGCGTGCCGAACACGGAGCCGCCGGGCGAGTCAATCGCCAGCACCATCGCTTTGATGCGCGGGTCGGCAATGGCACTTTCGATCTGCATCCCGGCCATCTGGGTAGAGATTCCGCCGCTGATGCGGCTGAACATATTTGCCTTCGGCGCCATCACGCCGTCCAGCGTCAGCACGGCCACGCCGCCCTGACGGATCTGGTAATCCTGCTGCTCGCTGGCCAGCGGGCGACCCAGGCGGGCCTCGATGGCGTCGATGTCGATCTTGTCGCCGCGCAGGTGCGAGGCATAGATGGCCTGGATTTCGAGCAGCTGCTCGGGCAGGATGGCCCACGCCGAGGTTAGGAGGTCGAGGAGCTTCATTTCAGTGCGCCAGCTTGAGAAAAATGGTGAAAGTTGCGCTCCCGATGACGGCAACGACAGCCCAGATGCCCACGCCGCGATTGATGAGGCGATCTACCTTCTTGTCCGACTCAAGCTGGGCTCTTGCAAGTGTCTCCAGACCTTTTTCAGCAACCTCAAGGCGGTGATTTTGGTTGGATTGCCGTTCTTCAAACAGTACCAGTCGGCTCACAGCCTCTGCGAGCTGGTCAAGCTTTCGCTCAAGCCGGGAAAGCTGGGAGGGGGACTGCAAATCTTCGTTCATGGTGCTGGTGTTTCATTCGAGGGTTGTGGGGCAGCAGCGCCCGCCTTGGGCACCGGCAGCAGATCAGCATCGCGCAGCTTGTCCTGCTCGGCTTTTTTGGCGTCAAACGTCTGGTTGAAATCGCTGCCGAACAGCTCAAACTCAGCACGCTCACGGGTCATCAGGCGGGCATCGATGGCGGCGGTGTAGGCGGCCACTTCGTCCTTGGGGTTGATGGAGCCCATGCTGTCGCCATGCCACTGCGCACGGGTGTAGGCCCAGCGCATCAGCGGATCAGCAAAGAAGCCGGGCGCACTGACACGGCCGCTGGCAACAGCTTCGGCCAGCCACGTTTCATAAATCGGCTGACAAAAGCTGTTGGCCAGCCAGGCGCGCACGCCACGGAAATAGATCCAGGCATCGAGCAGCGCGGCCTTGCTGGCGCTGTAGCTGCTGTTGAACTGTTTCATCAGCAGCTCGTGCGGAATGCTCAAGGCCATACCGACCTGGCGCAGCATGGCGATGGTGAACGGGTCAAAGTTGACATTGGGCCGGGATGGGTCGGCAAACGTGGCCTTCTCGCCCTTGGCTAAGCCGACGACAGCACCCTGGCCGAGCTGAATATCGTCGCCCGCCGTGTCGGCACCCTCGGAGCCGGAAAAAACCGGTGCAGCATTGCCATCCGGCGACTCAATGAACACGGTGAAATAGGCGCTGATGACGGCGGCTGCAATCTCGGCTTCGGTGTAGCGGGCCAGCTGCTTGATGATGCCGACGATGGGCGCCAGGTAAGGTACACCGCGCGGCATGCCAGGGCGCAGCTTGCGGAAGTGGTGCAACACACGGCGGCGCCCGCTGGGGCCGATGGCCTGAATCCACTCGCCCTTGTACAGACTTTCATTGCCCGAGAAAATAGCTGCGCCGGGGTGCTGGTCGTAGATGTAGTAGGCCAGTGCCGCGCCGTTCACATCCATTTGCACACCACCGGCCACGGTGGCTGTGTCCATCGCGCCGAGCGGGTTGCCCACACGGTCGGCTTCGATCACCTGAATGCGCAGGCGGTAAGGATTGGTGCGTGTCGGCTGGGCATCGGGCAAGACGGTTGCACAGTCGCCGCTTTCAAGCGTAGCGCGCAGCACCAGCGCCTGCAGCTCGTAAAAACTCTGGGCGTTACAGATGTCGCATTCAACACCTTCGGTAAACAGCGCGAACTCAGCTTGCGTTTTCCGCTTCCAGACTTCGAGTTGCTCGACCGCCCAACCGAGAATGTCGCGGTTTGGCTGGGCGCTGAGCGCCAGACCAGTGCCAACTACGCGATCCACGTTGGTGTTGATGGCACCCACGGCAATCGGGCTGGTGCGCGCCAATTCGCGGGACTGGCCACGCTGAGTTGGCAACTGCCGCAACGTGTCGGCGCGGGCGTCCCGCGCACGGGGGCTCCAGCCACGGGTGCCCAGATTTCTGCCCTGGCCGCTGGCGGGGCCGTCATGTGCAGAGGCTTGCAGGCCGTTGGCGCCGTCAAAGCCCATCAGCACCTGGGCCTGCAGGCGGGTCTTGGCGCGGTCAAGCGCCCATGCTGGCGCCACCGCAGTCAGAACGCGGTCAAACAGGTTTGGCATGGGTTACAAGGCTCGGATGTAGCGCACACGGCGCACGCCGCTGGCTGTGTTTTGCAGGCGGTCAATCTTTTCCGTGAGCGTCACTATTTCAGCGCGCACTTCAGCCAAGTCAGCACGACGGTTTTTACGGGCGCTGGAACTGTGCCCGGCAGAGTATTCCTGCGACTCCAGAATCTTGGCCTCCGCTACAAGATAGGAAGCACGGCGCGCCTTGAGTTCTTCAAGCGTCATACGCCACCCTTTTGCATGATTTTTTCAATCGCCGTCGAGAACTCTTCAGCGAAGTATTTCTGGGCGGTCTTTTCAACCACGCCTGTGAAATTCAGGCGCGGACGGTATTTCGGCTGAGTCATTGTGAAAATAAACAGCGGCGTGATCGTGCGGCCTGCGCCCTTTCCGCTGCGCATCCAAATGCCGCGTGTCTTTTTCCGCCCCACTTCACCGGCGAACATGCCGCCGCCCTTGAAATTCTGGGTTTTTAGTTGGTTGAGGATGCTGCGCACCCGTGGGCCGGGCACGTTGCCGAATGCGTCGAGAGCCATTTCGCGGGACGGAACCACACGTTCACCGCTGCGCAGGATGCCCATGTAGCGCAGGGCTTTTTCAAGCCCTTTTTCGCGCCGGGCGCCGCCCTCGACTTCCGGCTGCAGAAAGTTCTCGGGCACCACGCCAGAGCCCGCCGTGTTCTTCACCATCACGCGGGCCGACAGCGTGCCTGTCGTTGAGGGCTGCACAAACAGGCTGTTCAGCGTGTAGGGCGTGGGCCGGTCAAAGACGCGGCGCATTTCAGCGGGTAAATCGTCTTTGGCGGCGCGCTGGGCGGTTTTTGTCAGCGCGGTGCTGGCGGCATAGGGCATCACACGCGTAGGAATCCCCTGCACTTCGCTGATCATCTGGGCGATGGAGCCGGTGGCGGTGATGTTGAGCATGGTTCAGGGATATTTTCGGTAGAAATAAAAAAACCCCGGCCACTGGTTGAACAGTGAACGGGGCTTTTTGAGGCCAGAAAAGGCTTGTTTTTCGGGTTTTTGGTGCTTTTTTAAGGGTTTTTTCAGGTAAGCGTAGTTGGGGGACTTACCTGTATTGGTGCCAAATATAGGGCAAAGTGTCAGGTGTTGTCACGACCTATTTTGTCAGGTCTAGACCTGACAAAATAGGACTTGACAAAGTATCAGACAATGTAGTTACAAAAACGAAACCCATTTACCAAAATGCAAAACAGATCAGTCCCTATCATCCCGCGCTACACGCGTATTTGTAAGCAATGCGGCACATTGAACAACGGTGAAAGCCAAGGAGGACTTCCTGGTAGTGGCTGGATTGAGGTTGTGCTGTGGCTGTGCTACATCGTGCCTGGGTTGATTTACTCAATCTGGCGACGTGGAAAAAAGAATGTGACCTGCTCGGCCTGTGCCAGTAGGGATCTGATCCAGGTCGGAACCCCCGTGGGCGCGCAGCTGGCGCGGCAGTATCACCCTCAGGCCATCATTGCAGAAAGTGGATCACTTCTCCCTCCCGAGGCCAAAAAAGCACCACCTCCTTCCGCTGCACGCATCTTTAAGACAATTGGCCTACTTCTTTTGGCTATTTTTGTGATCGCGTTCATTTCAGGCGTTATCTCTCGAATGTAAGGCTAAATGTCCTAACCACGGGCGGGCCGGATGCATTGATGGCCATCACAGCCGGTTTTTCAAGCCTGTTCCAGTTCCTGCCGTTCGGCGCGCCGCGCCAGCGTGGCGCAATGGGCATCCTGGTTGTCTGCTGCGATGGCGCTGGCAGCGCTGGACACCCGCACCCGGAAGGCGGTTAGCCGCGCATAAAAATGCTGGCGTGAAATGCCTAGTGCATCTGCGGCGCGCTTGATGGGCTTGACGCGGTACACGTAGTAGGCATCAAACACCTGGCGGTCGATGGAATCGCGCGGCTGGCTGATATAGGCAGTGTGAAACGCCGCCAGATCAGCGCTGCAAATCGCATCCACGACCACCACAGGGCGGGTCGCACCGGACAGGCGGCCCAGCACGGTCCCGGCCAGCGGGGCCGGGCCGTACAGGCGGCGCGTACGGCACCATCGCGCCCAGCTTTCGCACAACGCGTCCAGATCTCGGTCGCGCTTGTTGTGGGCGGAGAGCTGCTCGCCCTGATCAATCGGGGCCGGGGCGACGAAGACGGCAGTACGTCCTGGGCCAGTATCAAAAGTCATGAGAGTCCTCTACTGAGAATGCGTCTGCGCTGGACGGGTTTAATAAATGGGGTGCTCGCCACCGGCGCCGCCACTGGGGCGATGACGGGTGGCGCTGGCGAGGCGGCCAGGTCAATGTTTTCAGGCGCTGCAGGCGGCGTGGGCGCAGCGAACAGGTCGGGCGTGATGTCGTCGCGGATGAGCTTTTTGCGCAGCCGCGCCCAGTCCAGGGCGCTCCACTTGTCCAGGCGCAGCTTGAATGCGATGGCCAGGCTGTAAACGCACAGATCAAGCGCCTCATTGCGGACGTGGGCATCCTTGTGCCAGACCTCGACGACGTTGCCGCCGCGCAGTTTCTGGATTTTTCGCTCGGCCAGCAGTTGCTCGAACCAGGCCTGCTCGATGTGTTTGTGAAAGTGCATGGCGCCGGGGCCAGCTGGCAGCTCGATGCGGTTGAAAATCCAGTCTTTGGCCACGTCAGTGCCGACTATCCACAGTTCTGCGCCTGCGGGGTCGCGCTGGCCGCCCCAGTCAATCTCCTGTGCGCTGGGCTTGGCGCTGATGATGGGCCGATTCGGACGGCTGGCGCCCCTCAGGATGACGCAGCCGCTGGCGCGGCAGCTGGCACCGTAGTGGTACACGTCCTGCGTGTTGGCGCCGCCGGAGTCAATGCCCCAGGCGCTGATCGGGATGAGGGCGCCGCTGACATGTTGGAAAGGTGTGCGCCGGATCTCGTCGAGCCGCGCCCACACGCTGCCGGGCGTCTCAGGCGGCACGCTGGGGCTACCCCAAAGCACGATGTAGTCCATCACCCAGCGCTCCATGCCCGGCCCCCACGCGTCGATTTGCACTTCGAGGCGGTCTGGCTGGGTATCGACGGACATGGTGACGACCAGGGCGGCGTCGGGCAGCGTGCGCGGCGGGTAGTTTTCGGCACGGTCCACCAGGGCTTGCACGGTGGTCACACCGGTGGATGTCAAGCTACTTGTCGCCTATGAGTGTTGAAATTAAGCGGTTTTTCTGAACTGGTTTTGTTCCTCCTTTTTGCCATTTTTCTGATTCAC
>Ga0302213_1000119_pt1 | contig 51944 bp, 50 predicted proteins | sample II_Fen_N1_2_FD_194583 | JGI IMG/M metagenome (GOLD analysis project Ga0302213, IMG submission 194583) | Peat permafrost microbial communities from Stordalen Mire near Abisko, Sweden - II_Fen_N1_1 | ecosystem: Environmental > Terrestrial > Soil > Wetlands > Permafrost | place: Sweden: Abisko...
TAATAGCTTATTGCAATGATAGAGGGGTCAAGTTCTTGTCAACAGCATTTGATTTGGACAGTATCAATTTTCTTTCGTCTCTAAATCTCGGTCTTTGGAAAATTCCTTCAGGTGAAATAACCAATTATCCTTATCTGAAGCAAATTGCGATAAAACACGAACCGATTATTTTATCAACTGGTATGTGCAATATTGAAGATATACAGAATGCTGTAAATGTTCTTTACAGTTTTGGTATAAGAAAACAACAAATCACTATACTTCATTGCAATACGGAATACCCAACACCTATGGAGGATGTAAACCTGAAAGCAATGAAAGCAATTGGGAATGAATTTGGTGTCAGAGTTGGTTATTCTGATCACACATTGGGAATTGAAATCCCAATAGCTGCTGTTGCTTTAGGTGCAAAGGTTATTGAAAAACATTTCACTTTAGATAGAAATATGAATGGTCCTGATCATAAAGCCTCTTTAGAACCAAATGAATTAATAAAAATGGTAGAAGCAATACGCAATGTTGAAATGGCGCTTGGTTCAGAAATAAAGACGATTTCAAAATCCGAACAAGAAAATATCTCTGTAGCTAGAAAAAGTATTGTGGCAGCGGTAGACATAAATGCAGGTGAAGTATTCTCAGAAGCTAACATTACTGTCAAACGTCCTGGCACTGGCATTTCACCTATGTTTTGGGATAAATTAATTGGTACTATTGCAACCAAAAAATATCAACCCGATGATTTAATTGAGTTATGAGAAAAATTTGTGTGATAACAGGAAGTAGAGCCGAATATGGCTTATTAAGCCGCTTGATAGCTGCCATTGATAATGACAAAGATTTGCAGTTACAAATCATTGCAACCAATATGCATTTGTCTCCGGAGTTTGGGTTAACTTATAAAGAAATTGAACAAGATGGTTTTGTTATTGATCGAAAAGTTGAAATGCTATTGTCGTCTGATACTGCGAACGGAACAACAAAATCTGTGGGTCTTGCAACTATTGGATTTGCTGATGCATTTGAGGATTTGCACCCCGACATAATTGTAGTTCTTGGCGACAGGTACGAGATATTAGCCGCTGTTACTGCTTCATTATTTTACAAAATACCTGTTGCTCATATTCATGGTGGCGAAATTACGGAAGGTGCTTACGATAATTCTATCCGACATGCAATTACAAAACTTAGTCATTTGCATTTTTCATCAACCGAAGATTATCGTCGTAGAGTAATTCAATTGGGCGAATCACCTGATAGTGTTTTTTATGTCGGATCCTTGGGAGTAGAAAATATATCTCAATTTAAATTACTAAATAAGCCCGAGCTGGAAAAAAGTCTTGGATTTGAACTCGGAGATAGATCTTTATTGGTGACATATCACCCTGTGACTTTGGAACCAGACTTAGCAGGAGAACAGTGTGAGCACTTACTATTGGTACTTAATGAGTTGAGCAACTATAATATAATTTTCACTTTGCCAAATTCAGATACTGGTGGAAGTATTATAAAAAAGCTTATTTTAAATTTTGTTTCCGAAAATCAGAAAAGAGCAATAGCACTTTCGTCGATGGGTGTTATTCGTTATTTATCAACGCTTCAGTTTGTCAACGCAGTTGTCGGAAACTCATCCAGTGGAATTATTGAAGCACCAAGTTTTGGCATTCCGACCCTTAACATAGGTGATCGCCAAAAAGGGCGTACGGCTGCTGATAGTGTTTACCATACTGGCACATCTGAAAAAGAAATAAGAAGGGGAATACAACAAATACTTTCAACTTCAATTCAAAAAAAATCAAAAAATGCGGTTAATCCATACCAGAAAAAAGATACTGCAATACAAATCATAGACGTTTTAAAGTCATATCCATTGAAGAATATAATTCAAAAAACCTTTTATAACCTTTAGATATGATGGACTATCAGAAATATATTATCCCAAATACAGCAACAATAATGGATGCGTTGATTTCGCTTAATCGACTTTCAAACGACATATTGACGCTATTGATTTTAGATAAAGAGAATCGGATGGTTGGAACACTTACCGATGGTGATATCCGCCGCCATTTAATCAATGGCTCTTCACTGACTGATAGTGTTTCTAAGGTAATGAATACATCATTTCAGTATATATTTGACTACAAAATTACCGTTTCAGAAATTCAAAGATTTAAATCGTTAAACATCTCGTTGTTGCCATGTTTAAATGGCAACAACGAAATATTAAGAGTGTGGAATTTGAAAAAACTCAATTCACTACTTCCGGTTGACGCTGTTTTAATGGCAGGTGGTAAAGGAGAAAGACTGCGTCCTCTCACAGAGAAAACACCAAAGCCATTGTTGAAAGTTGGTGATAAATCAATTATCGATTACAATATCGAACAGATGATCTCTTACGGAATTGAGAACATATCTGTAACAGTAAACTACTTGAAAGAGCAAATTCAAGAACATTTTGAGATAGAAATAAATGATGTAAAGGTAAAATGTGTTGAAGAGCCCGCCTTTTTGGGAACGTTGGGTTCAATAAAGTTTGTAGAAAATTTGAAGAATGATACTGTTCTTATTATGAATTCCGATTTGTTTACAAACATAAATTACGAGGAGTTTTATATCCATTTTTTAGAAAGCAATGCCGACATGTCTGTGGCTGCTGTTCCGTACTCTGTAAATATCCCTTATGGAATTTTTGATTTAAATGGAAAAGAAATTCAAAGTGTAAAGGAAAAGCCTATTTATAACTATTATGCAAATGCTGGTATTTATCTAATAAAGAGGGAATTAATTGATTTCATCCCTAGTAATATCGTTTTTAATGCCACTGACTTAATGGAAATGCTTATTTCTAGAGGATTTAGCGTTACTCGATACCCTTTAATGGGTTATTGGATTGATATAGGTAAACCTGAAGACTACAATAAAGCTCAAGAATTTGTCAAACATATAACAAAGTAGTTATGAAATCACTATTTGTAATACCTGCGCGAGGTGGAAGTAAAGGAATACCTTCGAAAAACATTAAGCCTCTAGCCGGGAAACCGTTAATTAAATACTCCATAGATATTGCTCGTCAGTTTGTTGATGACAGCCTAATTTGCATTACTACCGATGATGAAAAAATCATTCAAGTCGTAGAGCAGTATGGATTAAAAGTCCCATTCAAAAGACCTGATGAATTGGCTACTGATACTGCAAAAACTAATGATGTGTTATTGCATGTCTTAGATTTTTATAAGAATAAAAACTTATTTTTTGATAGCATAATTTTATTACAACCGACTTCTCCGTTGAGAACAGCTGAGCATGTAAAACAAGCTATTTTACTTTATAACGACCAGTTGGATATGGTGGTCTCAGTCAGAAAATCGCATTCGGCTACAGTAATCTGTAACGAAAATAGCAATGGTTTTTTGGAAATGACAATAAATAAAAAAGCACTCAGAAGGCAAGAACAAGATGAGTATTATGAATACAACGGAGCCGTATATGTAATAAATGTCAAATCATTGATAAATAAAGGGCTGGAGAATTTTGATAAAAACGTAAAGTATGTAATGCCTGAAAAAAACTCAGTTGATATTGATACAATGATTGATTGGTACTTGGCAGAAACGATAATTAAAAATGAAAACTATGAAGTCTATCTATAATTATGCAATTGTAGGTGCGGGTCAATTGGGTAGCCGTCATTTACAATCAATGAAAGCAGTAAAATTGAAATCTTGTATTTGGGTTATTGATTCAAACCCCGAGTCTTTACGCATAGCCGAGGAAAGATATGGTCAAATTGCAGACAACGACTTAATTCTTAATGTAACATTCACTCAAAGTTTAGAGGATTTACCAGATAAAATTGACTTTATGATTGTGGCAACGAGTGCTTTTAAAAGAGCAAAATTAATTAAAAAAATTTGCACAATCACTACAATAAAAAATATGCTTATTGAGAAAGTATTGTTTCAACATCCAACTGATTATGAAGAAATAAAACAACTATTATTCAAACAAAACATAAAGGCATGGGTTAACTGTCCCAGACGAATGTATCCTTTTTACCAAATATGTAAACAAAAACTAGATACTCAGAAACCAATACATATAACAATTGACGGTTCAAACTGGGGGATGGCATGTAACGCAATACACTTTATTGACATTGTGGCTTTTATGATTCAATCCACCTCATACACCATTAAAACCGATTTGCTTGATTCCGAGATTTTCGACAGTAAAAGAATAGGATATAAAGAAATATCTGGCACACTGCAACTTAACTTTTCGAATGGAAGTACACTTACGTTATCATGTAGAAAGGATATTAGTTTGCCAATTTCAATTTTCATATGCAGCAACAAAACAAGAATCTTAATTGATGAATCTAAAAAGATGGCCATCTATTCCGATTTTGAAAATAATTGGACTTGGGAAACAAGTAATTTTGAACTTCCATTTCAAAGTCAACTAACTTCAACGGTAATTGAATCGGTCATGCTTGACGGAACCTGTCCACTGACAACTTTTGATGAATCAGTGAGTTTACATCTACCTTTTATTATATCTCTGCTTAATTTTTTTAAACGAGATTCTAGTGATATTGAAGTTCTGCCAATAACATAAAACAATATAAAATGAAAATATGGTTAGTTGGAGCCACACAAATGGCAATGGATTATGTAAAAGTACTGGATGCTTTGCAACTAGATTTCATAGCTATTGGACGAAATAAACAAAATGCACAATTGTTCACTGAAAAAACGGGACATCCGATAGTATCCGGAGGATTACAAACCTATTTGGAATGCAAACCTGAATTGCCAACTCATGCTATTGTTGCAGTTGGTGTAGATCAATTGACCAATGTAACTCGCCAATTATTACACTATGGTGTAAAAAAAATATTGATTGAAAAGCCAGGAGGTTTAACTCTTGAAGAAATTCAGTTAACAGAAAAACTATCTTTGGAACTTAATGCTGAGGTTTTTGTGGGTTATAACAGACGTTTCTACTCTTCAGCTTTAAAAGCAAAAGAAATCATTGCTGAAGATGGTGGAGTTAGTTCATTTCATTTTGAATTTACGGAATGGTCACATGTAGTTGAAAAAGTAGATAAACCTGTTGAGATAAAACTAAATTGGTTTTTGGCCAACTCAACGCATGTTGTCGATTTAGCATTTTTTTTAGGAGGCAAACCACTGAATATGCATAGTTTAACATCTGGCAAATTATCCTGGCATCAACCAGCAATTTTTGCTGGAGCTGGCAAAACTGACAGTGGTGCTTTGTTTTCGTATAATGCAAATTGGATTGCTCCTGGAAGATGGGCTATAGAGGTTATGACTACAAAACACCGGTTGGTATTTAAACCATTGGAGCAGTTACAGATTCAGGAAATTGGAAGTGTAAAACAGGACTTTGTTGAAATTGATGATGAATTAGATAAACAGTTTAAACCAGGATTATATTTACAAACCAGAAATTTTTTAACCAATAATATTGTTGAATTCTGTACTTTAGAAGAGCAACTTAAGAATTTAGAAACAACTTACTTAACCATCCTAAACATTCAGAAATGAGAGCAATTATTATTGGTGATTCTATTGCAATGCCTCGGTTAGAATGTAACTACGATTGTACTTGGATTGCAAAATTGGTAAAAAATTATCCACAAGTTGAGTTCATTGATAAATGCAGACGGTCTTCTTCGGTAATGAGGTTAGTAAATGATGGTGCTGGATCTGAAGATATTCGTAGAGGAGCTGATTTATTAGAGTATTATCATCCTGATTTAGTAATAACACAAATAGGGATTACTGATTGTTCTCCTCGATTATTGAAAAGAGATAGAAAGGTTACGAAAATAGTAAATGAACTTCCATATTTTATATCAAAATTAATTTACGATTTTGTTCGAAAAACTAAAGGTAGAACTATCAAAAATAACGACTTATCTCCAATTGAATTTAAAAAATGTTGGATTAATTATATTGAAAGAGCTAAATTGTTAAATACGCAAATAATTTGTATTAAGATTGGTTTTGTATCAAACCAATTTTCTAAACAAAATCCAATGGTATGTAAATCGATAGTTATATATAATGAAGTTTTAGATGAATTAAGTTTGAAGTATTCAAATTTCTCGGTAATCATTCCATTTAGTCAGAATGAAATTGATAAAATATCAGTAGATGGTTACCATATTGCAGAAGAAGGACATAATATTGTTTATGAGAAATTATCAAATAAAATAGATGAGTTTATTGAGGCAAATAAAAAATAATCAACTATTTAAGACAGGACTTAATTATTCATTAGTTGGTTCGGTTAATAGTTTTGCAGGCATGGCTGTTGGTCTGTTAATCATGCGTTGGTTAACACCCATTGAATTAGGCCTATGGAATGCTGTTTCGATTTTTCAGGCTTATATTCCATTTTTCCAATTAGGAATTCAAAGTGGTTTAAACCGCGATTTGCCAGTTCTATTAGGCAAAGGGGATGTAGAATCGGCTAAAACTTTAGTTGCAAACGCCAAAGGCTATTCGCTGATTATGAGCTTTCTATTTGTTTTTGCAGGCATATTTCTCTCGTTGTATTTTTATATTGTTGGAAAAGATTTATCTTTTGTGTTAGGAGTATTTACTATTGCGTTAATAGCGGCAACTACATCACAAACCCTTCACTTAGTAGCAACATTTCGTTCCTCAAAATCATTCGACAAACTCACGAAAATAATGATTCTCGATACAATAATGATTTTATTATTGGTTGCTTTTATTTATAAATATCATTATTATGGCATCTTAATATATAATGGTGTAAAGTATACTATGTATAGTTTATTGATGACTTACTTTTCACCTTACAGAAAATTAAAACCTCAATTAAAGTTTAAGACACTGCTAAATCTATCAAAAACAGGACTCATTTTAATGAGTTTTATCCAGATGAGAGGAATTGCTCAAAGTATTCCTCGTTGGTTAATACTATATTTAGGTGGAGTAGTAAAATTGGGCTTGTTTTCCCCAGCTTTAGCTATTAATGGGGTTATGACGATGTTGCCATCTCAAATTGCGCAGTTTTTTCATCCACAAATGGGTTATAAATATGGACAAACAGGAAATGCTAAAGATATGTGGCCTTATATTAAAAAGATGCTCATTATTTTTCCATTGCTTTCACTAGCTGTATGCTTGGCTTTTTGGTTTATAGCACCCTGGCTTCTAAGCACTTTTTTCCCAAAATACACCGATTCATTATGGGCAATGCGGATAATGGCAATTGCATTTGTTTTTTCTAGTGCTTTCACTACACATGGAGTGCTATATACAATAAAAGCATACAAACCTGCATATTTATTCTCAATTAGTGAATTAGTGGGGTCTTTTCTCTTTCCATATTTAGTTGTTCATTTTTTTAAATCAGATTTATTAGCATCTATTACTATTGGGTTATCAATCAATAATTTCTTACTATACATTCTTAACACATTGATATTGAGAAGAGTGTTGTTTTTGTCAAAATATAATTTATCGTAAAATGGCATTAAACAAAAAGAATCTATTTATAGCGCATACTGAGTATCATTTAATGATGAGCGTTCATATTGCAATAACTAACTATTCAGTTGGTTATGAAAATATTATCTACATTACCAAATCTCCAAATAGATTTAATATGGCTTTGAATTGTAATGTATCCGAATACATTAAATTTCGACTATTTGACAATATCGATGAAAATGAATTTTGTAATGTTGCTATTTCAGATAATTATAATCGTTTTTTTTTCTTTCAAGAAATGTCAATATTCAACAAATATATTGCTCATAAATTAAAACAAAATGGCACAATTATATGCTTAGCTCCTGATGGTACAAAACCTTATGGATTGTTTTATAAAAAGAATGAATTATTATCTTTAATTAAAAATACTATTGAGGACTATTTCATTTTTCGGAAATCGGGACTTCGCATGAAATCAATATTTCCATCTAGATATTATCGTTATGGATCTTTTCGTATTTTAGACGAAGTTTGGCTGACCAATCCCGAATTATTTAACAAGAAAAGAAATAAAACTAAAGGTGAAATTATTAAGATAAAACCCTTTGGGATGCCTTCTCTTAAATTATTTGAAAATTTGTTTTGTTTTCAGGATGAACTTAAAAATACCCGTAATGGAATTATTATTTATTTCAATCAACCATTTAACAATAGCCAAATGATAGAAAAGGAATTTGAATTTCTGACTAAAGTAGTTTGCAATTTTAATGACTCTCCGTTTTTTATCAAACTGCATCCATTAACTTCATCAGATTCGCTATTAAGATACACAAGCTTGAATGGAGTCAAACTAATTGAGTCAAAATTTCCCGCGGAGTTATACATAAATTCTCTAACAAACTCAATTATCTTTAGTGGTTGGTCTGCTGCCTTAGCATCACATAATAAGGCTTGTAACTACTACTATAATTATCCAATTTATGAATCAGTAAAAGATATGTTATTTTCTCAGATTATAATAACTCCACTACCACATATTCATGTTGTAGAAGCACCTGAAGATATGAAATTTCAAAAAAAAGTGCAATGAAACGACATCTATCAATCGATTTTGGGATTTTTCTAACGTCAATACTTTGGCCGTTTGGTGGATTAATCGCATCAATTGTTAATTTCAGGAGCAAGTATTCAAAATACTCATTTGTAATTGCTTCTGCATTTTTTGCATACACTATTGGACTAGAGGGTGATTTAGAAAGATCTTGCGGCGAATTTTATAAAGCAGCAAATTTTACTTGGACTCAGATTTTTTCGGATTTTATAACTTTAAAACAAATCGAATTATATACGCCTCTCGTAACTAAATTCGTTTCTTCGATAGGTCTTTCATATAAAGTTGGTTTTATATTTTATATGATTATCTACTCAACATTATATGTCAATATAATCGGTTTGCTTTTACGGAAATTCCCAAGTAAATTAACCGTATATCATTTCCTTTTATTTTTTGGAGTGGCTACTTACTTCTCTTTTCGTTCATTTATATCAATACGATTTTCAACTGCATTATTATTATTCGTTTATTCATTTTTACAAACTGTTTTGTATAATAAACCCCGATATCTATTATTGTGTCTGTTGACACCTCTCATACATCTTGGTTTTTTAGTATCTTTACCAGTATTACCTCTATATCTGCTATTTAAAGATAAATTAGTGATCGTATTTATTTGTTTTATATTGTCATTTTTTGTGAGCCAGAATAGTTTTGTTTCTTTTTTAGAGTCAAAAAGTGTAAATTACGAAGAAAGTGTTATTAATGATAAGGTTAAAAGTTACGCTTCAGAAGAAGGTAGGGCTAGTTTAGAGTCAAGATATGAAAATGAAGCGAAAAATGCAACAATAAAATTGGCTTTCTTAAATAATTTAGATAAGTTGATGCTTAGTATCTTGCTATATACATTAATATTTCTATTCGTTATCAGAAATAAATTAGTCGACTTTGAGTACTATAACCCTTATTTTGTCTTATGTTTATTTCTAGGAGCATTATCCAATATAATGATGAATATAAGTAATGGAGTGAGGTTTTTATATCTTACTGATTGGTTAATACTGGGATTGCTGTTACTACTGTACATAAAGAACTCTGAAATTAAAATATATAAAATATATATATTGGTTTTAATTCCAGCTCTTTTGATACTGAACATTACGAAAGCAGTTTCTGCTCACAGACTTTTATCGCCGGAATTTTTTTATTCCAATTTTTTCTTTGCTGTTTTGTAATTAAAAAAATCATTTCACCATGAACATTAATCAATACATATCTCGAACACTTATACATCTCCCCGGTTTTAAAACAAATCGTAAAATTGTAGTCATAGAATCCGATGACTGGGGAAGTGTTAGAATGCCGTCGAAAGAGGTGTATAATTATCTTATCCATCAGGGTCATAAAGTGGATAATTTATCCTTCAACCGTTACGATTCGCTAGCTTGCGAAGCAGATTTAAGCTTGCTATTTGATGTGCTTCATTCAGTAAAAGACAAAAACAATAAACCATCTGTAATTACGGCTAACACAGTTGTTGCCAACCCCGATTTCCTAAAAATAAAAGCAGTTGACTATCAAAAATATTATTATCAGCCATTTACCGAAACGCTTAAGCATTATTCAAACCACGAACACTCTTTCAAACTCTGGAAACAAGGAATGGAAGCTGGTGTATTTCGCCCACAGTTTCATGGTCGTGAGCATTTAAATGTGAGTAGATGGATGAAAGCGTTGCAAAACAATACCGGCAAAGCACGTTTTGCATGCGATTTGGGCATGTTCGACTTCAGTGAAAGTGAAAAGGTATCAGAAAATACCTTTGTAGACGCATTAAATTTTGAGAATAGGGATGAGCTAAACTTCCAAAAGCAATCGATAATAGAAGGATTAAATCTGTTCGAAAAAATTTTTGGTTACAAATCAACCACGTTTATAGCGCCGTGTTATATTTGGGATAAAGAGTTAGAACCGGATTTAGCTACTATGGGTGTAACTGGAATTCAAGGTGGTTGGTTTCAGTTACAACCCACACCTGAAAACGGCTCAGCACTGAAAAAGAAGTTTCATTATATGGGTCAGAAAAATCTAAACCATCAGCGGTATCTGGTTCGTAATGCATCATTTGAACCATCCATAAACCCGCATTTTAATTGGATTTCTGATGTAATACAACGAGCTACACTTGCATTTAGACTACACAAACCATTGATTATTAATTCTCATCGACTCAATTTTATTGGAAATATTGATCCCCAAAATAGAGAACGAAATCTGGTATTATTGGCACAATTACTCAAAGAAATTACCAAAAGATGGCCCAATGTGGAATTTATGAGTTCAGATAAGTTAGTAGAAATTATGAATTGACATTATGTTAAACTATTTTACCGACATACTTCCGGTTTATAATTCGGATAACGACCGAACGATAGAGAAACTATCGGAATTATATAATCATCAGGAACAATTGCTGAAGTTTATTTCAGAGCTGATTGCTAAGCACTTTCTGCCCGAAATGATTCAGGGTAAACGCATCCTGCTAAAACCAAATTGGGTAAAACATTCAGTAAATGAACAGGATGAGATTTGTTTACGTACTCATGATAACTTTTTACTGGCTGGTCTGGAAGCTATTTTAAACTATAAACCTGCAAGTATACTGATTGGCGATGCACCTATTCAAGGCTGCAAATGGGATAAAGTTGTAACTTCCGCTTTATTGGATAAAATTGAATTATTAAGCAGAAATCACAATATACCAATTAATATTAAAGATTTTCGCAGAGTAGTTTTTAACACGGCATCTAATCAACCATTAACTGACAGGTTACCGCTGTCTGACTATCTGATTTTTGATCTTGGGAAACAAAGTTTTTTGGAACCAATTACCGATGCAACCAGAAATGTGTTTCGGGTTACAGATTACAATCCGGATAAACTGGCTGAATCTCATCGTCCCGGAGTACATAAGTATTGTATTACTAAGGAGTTATTTGATGCAGATATTGTTATTTCTCTACCTAAAGTTAAAACACATCAAAAGGCTGGAATAACAGCGGCATTGAAAAATCTGGTTGGTGTTAATGGTGATAAAGATTATTTACCACATCATCGTGTGGGTGGTTCGGAACACGGCGGAGATTGCTATCCTGGTAAAAATCTGTTTCGGACATGTTCTGAGTTTGCACTTGATTTTGCCAATCGCCGACAAGGACAGTGGTGGTACATAGTAGCACAGAAAATATCCGGTACATTTTGGCGACTTTCACTTCCGGGACAGGAGCATCACCTTGGAGCTGCGTGGTTTGGCAACGATACAACATGGCGCATGGTATTAGATTTGAATAAAATCGCTGTTTATGGAAAAGCCGATGGCTCTATTTCAAAGCAAGTTCAAAGACAAGTATTTAGCCTTTGTGACGGAATTATTGGCGGCCAGGGAGATGGACCTTTAAGACCCGAACCATTACCCATGGGAGTAATTTCACTCACAAATCATTCGGGAATGAATGATCTGGCAATGGCTACATTGATGCAGTTTGAAATTTCCAAAATAGCCATGTTGAACGAGATTAATAAATTAAGCAAAAAAGATAAAATTGAGTTGAGTTGGAATAATTCACTCATAAAGATTCCTGAATTAGAAAAATTTTCAATTGAAACAGTTCTTCCACCCGGTTGGATTAATTATTCAAAAAAGAAATTGAAATAAGTCGAGGTAAAGCATTTTCCAAAACTACATTTATAAAATTTTCCAAAACTCAGAGTATTATGATTGCAATTCATTCTAGTAAAGGTTCATTCAGTGATCGGTGGATAAATTATTGCGAAAAAATGGGAATACAATACAAATTGGTTGATTGCTATAAAAATGATATAATACTTCAACTTCAGGATTGTAATGGACTGATGTGGCATCATAATCAAATGAACCAAAGAGATGTAGTTTTTGCGAAACCATTACTATTTGCATTAGAACAATCAGGTAAAATAGTTTTTCCTGATTTTCGGACAAACTGGCATTTTGATGACAAACTTGGACAAAAATACTTATTCGAATCACTAAATTGCCAAGCAGTTAACACTTATTTGTTTTACAAAAAAGAAGATGCACTCAAATGGGCTAACGAAACTAATTATCCAAAAGTTTTCAAGTTACGTGGTGGTGCAGGTTCGTGGAATGTATTTCTGGTAAAAAATAAAAGAAAAGCAATCAGAACTATTAACAAAGCCTTTGGTTCAGGGTTTAAACAATATGATGCCTGGTCTAACATTAAAGAACGATGGCGTAAATTTCAATTAGGTAAGATAAGTTTGCCCAGTCTGTTAATGGGCGTTGTCAGGGTTTTTAAAGAACCTATGTATTCCAAAGTACTTGGCAAAGATCTTGGGTATATTTATTTTCAGGATTTTATTCCCAATAACGATTCCGATTTTAGAGTTATAGTTATTGATAATAAGGCATTTGCTATTAAACGCATTGTTCGAAAAAATGATTTTAGGGCTTCCGGAAGCGGCAATATTTTATACAATAAAGAGCTTTTTGATGAAAAAACAATTCGATTGGCTTTTGAATTAGCCGATAAAATTCAGGGGCAAAGCATGGCATTTGATTTTATTTATGATAACGATACGCCCAGAGTTGTAGAACTAAGCTATGGTTTTGTACAAACCGGTTACGACAAATGTGAAGGATATTGGGATAGAGAAATGAACTGGCACGAAGGCAAATTTGATCCATGTGAATGGATGGTGGATTTGGTTATAAATCAGATAAATAATAAACATGTCGATAACTAATTCATTGGCTCGAAACATAGTTAATATTCCCGGTTGGTCAACTCAACGAAGAATCGTAGTTTTTGAGTCGGATGACTGGGGTAGCATTCGTATGCCTTCGGAGCAAACACGAAAAGAGATTATTAGTTTGGGATTTCCAATTCAGCAGCAATCATTTAACATGCTCGATGCATTAGAATCGAACGATGATTTAATGGAGTTATTTAATGTATTGAGAAAACACAAAGATTCAACTGGTCGTCACCCGGTTTTTACTGCGGTAAGCATTGTTGCAAACCCAGATTTTGAAATAATTAAGGAGAGTAATTTTCAGCAATATTACTATGAACCATTTACCGAGACATTGAAACATTATCCAAATCACGATAGAGTGATTGAGTTATATAAACAAGGGATATCCGAAAGGCTTTTTGTTCCTATTTTTCATGGACGGGAACATTTGAATGTACAGCGTTGGCTTAAAGCTTTACAAAGTGGCAACAAAGCGGTGAGAACCACCTTCGAACATAAAGTGACGGCAATACATATTGGACCGAACAACGAATTTATGGGTGATTTTCAAGCGGCATTTGATTTAGACAACCCTATTGATTTGCCCTATATGGCAGCAACACTTAGCGAAGGGCTGAAACTATTCGAAAATTTATGGGGATATAAATCGGAGTATTTTGTACCGACAAACGGCCCATTCAATAACTCATTGGAACAAGCTCTGGCAGACAAGGGTGTAAAATACATTTTGTCAGAACGACTGCAAAACGAGCCTCTAGGATACGGAAAGTTCAAAAAGAACATTCATTATCTAGGGATGAAAAACAAACTGAATCAGACATATTTAACCCGTAATGCTGCTTTTGAGCCCGCAATTAAAGAAAGTAAGTTAAGTCAGGATTCAATCGAAAAATGCGTGAAAAGTATTGAGAGAGCCTTTCGCTGGGGAAAACCAGCAATAATTTCAACTCACAGACTGAACTACATTGGTTACATTGAAAAAGATAATCGAAACAAGAATCTCAAACTATTGGACTCATTATTAAGCCAAATAATAACTAAATGGCCAGAAGTAGAATTTATGACCAGTGTAGAATTAGGTGGATTAATAACAGAAAAATAATACAAAATGACACAAGATAAAAAACGTATTTGTTTGATAGCACCGTCACTCCAAATGGGTGGTATTGAAAGAGCCATGAGTACGTTAGCTAATCATTTTGTATCAAAAGGGCATGACATTCACTACATTACTTTATTCCCTTTCGAACCATTTTTTCAGCTCGATAGCAGAATTAAATTATACGTTCCGCCCTATAGTTTTCCTCGTTTTGACAGAAATATCTTTCAAACAACCAATTATTACATTAAAATGCTAGCACCGGTTTTTGGACATATCAGAAGCGAAATTAAAAAAATCCGCCCAGATGTTATTATGAGTTTTGGCGATTGGTTTCCACACCTTGTAATGATTCAATTAGTTGATCTGGGAATTCCGTTTTATTATTGCAATCGTTCAAATCCAAATATTAAATATCGATTAATTCCAACATCCTTTAGACTATTAGCATACAAGTTTGCGACTCCTACAGGAATTATTGCACAAACAAATGAAGCCATGCTTCGGAAAAGAAAAATCTTAGGTAACAATATACCCATAAAAATAATCCCTAATCCGGTTCGTAAAATTGAGAAAGATGGAATTGAGAAAGAAAATTGGATTGTTTCTATAGGAAGACTACATTTAGAGAAAGGTTTTGTGAGGCTAATGCAATCATTCAGTATGATTGATAACAAAGACTGGAAACTTATTTTGGCTGGTGGCGGAATGCATGAAAATGAAATCAGGCAAAAATCAATCGATTTTGGAATTTCCGAAAAAGTAGTATTCTTAGGGAAGGTCTCAAATGTTGAAGAGTTATTGTTGAAAAGTAAAATCTTTGTATTAGCATCTCATCAAGAAGGGTATCCAAATGCGCTATGCGAAGCAATGTCAGCTGGATTAGCTTGTATTTCTTTCGACATAGTTGCTGGTCCTAAAGACATAATTATTGATGGTAAAAATGGCTATTTGGTGGCCGATAACGATTTAAAAAGCATGGCAGAGAAAATGCAATTCTTAATTAACACTCCAGAAATTAGAGAAAAGCTTGGAAATAATGCTAAAAATATTTCCAAAACAAACAGTATTGAGTTGATCGGCAATCAGTTTCTGAAATTTATATTAGAAAAAGTATAATGGAAAATCAAAAATCGATAGTATGCGTTGTTATGCCAGTTTACAATGGAGCAAAAACAATAGAATTAGCATTAAAATCCTTGCTATATCAGACTTATTCGAATTGGAAATGCATAATTGTAAATGATGGTTCAACAGATAACACAAAAAAAATTCTAAATAAAATAACAGATAATAGATTCAAAATAATACATTTACCCGAGAACAAAGGAAGAGGCTATGCTAGACAAGTATGCCTCAATAATGCCTTAGGAGATTATTTAACCTATTTGGATGCTGATGATTTCTATCATCCAGAAAAGATTGAACAGCAGGTTAAAATTTTAAATGAAATCGCAGATATCTGTCTTGTTTCTTGTGGTCAGGGTTCATTTGACAACAAAAATATTCTTAGAACAATAAGAGGAATAAAAAATGCAGGTATTCAGCACTTTAGATTAGAAGATGATTTTAAATTTGTTCCAGTCACATCAATGATTAGATTAAAAGCTGCAATAGACATTCATTATAACAAAAATCTAAATGCTTCAGAAGACGTAGACTTCTTTTCAGCATTTTTATTAAACAAAAAGTATTTTGTACATAACGAGATTTTGTACTTCTATTGTGAGTTTGAGTCACTTTCATACTCTAAAATAATTGAATATAATTTTAACAGCATAAAGAGAATCATATTCAACATTAATACATATAAATTTCCTCATTTTGTTTTTCAATTATCATATAAAACTGCTAGAATGGGCTTTTATATGGTTGCATATCCATTTTTAGGAAAGGAATTTTTCATTAATAGAAGAGGAGTAATACCAACAGTAAATCAAACTACAGTATTTAATTCCACTATTAGTAAATTGAATGCGATTGAGTTGTAGAAATATGACTTTATGCAATTCACACAATAAAACATGCAGGTTCAATGTGGCAACTAAAAAAAACACTATGAAAATCAACTTCAAATTTATCACAAATTACTGTATTTCAGAGATATTAAATATTTTCGTGAAACGTCAGAACAATTATTGGTTATTCTCGTCAAGCTTTGCAAAAAAGTTCAACTACAATTCTAAGTATTTGTTTTTATATATTCTTGAAAATAATCCGGAAATAACAGCAAAATTTGTGATTAACGACGACGAGTTAAGGGCACAACTAGCTGAAAAATATGGTGATTATTTTATTGAAACAAAGAGTATAAATGGAATAATTGAAGCTCTTAAAGCAAGCACATGGGTTATATCATCTGGCTTTCCAATTTTAATGCTGTTTTCTAGTTTCAAAAGAACGGTAATCAATGTCTGGCATGGTGTTCCATTAAAAAATATTGGACTTTGCGAAAATAACATATCATCAATAAAAAAAGCGTACATACGAATTTATCATGCTAGAAACAACACTTTGTTTTCATCACCATCATCAAAACTAACTGACATTTTTTCAAAATCGCTGGGTATAAAAAAAGAAAAAATACAAATCTTAGGTCAGCCTCGTAATGACATGTTATTTAAGAATATAGATTTCGGGAAATGGCTTAAACAAAATCAAATATCTTTTCCAGAGTATGAAAAAATCATCTTTTACGCTCCAACATTTAGAGAGGGCAAAGAAATCAAACTATTTCCATTTCCTGATTTTGATCAGGTAGAATTAGACAAATGGTTAAAAGACAACCAATATATAATTATAATCCGATTGCATCAATCAGATAAAACAGATATATCGACTTATTTAGGATCAAAAAGAATTTTCCTATTTAATGAAAAAGTGATAGATGATATAATGGAGATACTGTCATGCTTTGATTTGCTTATAACAGATTATTCAAGCATTTACATTGACTATCTACTTATGAATAAACCCGTTGTATTTCTTCCTTATGATTATAACGAGTATATAAGTGACAGAGGGTTTCTTTTTGACTATAATAAATTTACACCCGGTCCTAAACCAACAAACTTTATTGAATTTAAAAGTGAAGTAACGCAATTACTGCAAGACAAAACATACTTTTTCAGTGAAAGAAACAAAACGAACAACTTCTTTAACGAAGTTGGAGATGGAAGCTGTAAACGAATTGTAGATTTTGTAAGTAAATGAGTTAGTTGAGTTCCATTATTTTTTTTACACAAACAGTTAGTTCACCTTTTTATATCAAACCACTAAAAATTAAGAATATGCTAAAGGACAGAGTAGTAGTTTATGTTTCAGGAACTTTTGATATGTTTCATAGCAATCACCTGAAAATGATTGAATATGGTAGAGGACTTGGAGAAGTTTTAATTGTTGGTGTAAGTACTGACGAACTAGTATGCACTTATAAAGTTCCCCCGACAATTCCATTTGAAGAACGGATAGAGATTGTTAAAGCTCTAAAACACCCTGATATTGTAATTCCTCAACATTCACTTGAACACACACAAATTGTAAAAAATTTGCATATCGATGTTTTTGTGATCGGTGATGATTGGTTAGGCAAATATGACTATTTAACAGAATCAAATGTACAGGTTTTCTATTTTCCTTATGGAGTAGGCGTCAGTTCAACAAAGATTAAACAACAAATTGCCAGTAATTACGAAAAAATAAAGAATAAAGTAGATAAACACTCGAACCCAGAGATTAACATACAAAAAACTTAAATATGAAATATGCTATTGTTACAGGTGGTTCTAAAGGAATTGGAAAACAGATTTCTATTGATTTACTTAGAAAAGGTTATTTTGTAATCACAAACTTTTCGAGCGATAAAGAGTCAGAAAAAATTGCAGAAAAAGATTTTTCGGAAATATCTGAAAATTATCGTCTTATAAAATCTGACCAATCAGATATAGATCAACTTAACGACTTTATAAGTCAAATAAAATCTATAACCAATGAAGTTCATTGTATTGTATGTAATACTGGTATTACAATTCGTAAAAATTTCAATCAGTTTACAAACAATGAATGGGAAAAAGCTTTTATGGTGAATGTCCATTCTCATTTTTACATAATAAGAGATTTAGATGATATCATCCAACCTTTTTCAAGTATCGTTTTTATAGGTTCTGTTCTCGGAGAATTGCCTCATGCAACTTCGCTAGTTTATGGAGTTACCAAAGCAGCGATTCATTCAATGGCTAAAAACTTTGTAAAGTTTTATACAGGTAAACATGTTACTGTAAATGTAATAGCACCGGGATTTGTTGAAACTGATTGGCAGAAAGATAAACCAATAGAAATAAGAAATAATATTTATTCTAAGACTGCATGTAACAGATTTGGCACAGTTGAAGAAGTATCACAAGTATGTATGATGATACTTGAAAATAGATTTATAAATGGAGAAGTAATTAAGGTTGATGGAGGCTACAACTTTCGTTAATAATTTACACGGATAAACTACAGCATCATGAGTAAAATCCTTTTTGTTGCAAATATACATAAGCATTTCACGGCATTTCATTTGCCATATATAAAGCTTTTGCGGGAGCAAGGCCACGAAGTTCATGTGGCTGCAAACGGTATTGAGGAAATTATAGAGGCTGCCAACCGTCAGATTCTCATTCCATTTGGCCGTTCACCGTTTGACAGAAACAACTACAAAGCGTATGTCCTACTAAAAAAACTTATTGAAACTGAAAAGTACGATCTGGTCACTTGTCATACTTCAATAGCATCGGCCATTGCCCGGTTGGCATGTATAGGTATTCGGAAAAATAGCCACACAGAGCTACTGTACACGGTTCATGGGTTTGATTTCTCAAGATACTCGTCACTAAAAACCTGGCTTATGTACTATCCTATGGAAAAATTCTTATCGCGCTTTGCCGATGGCATGGTTGCTATAAACAAAGAAGATTACAACCTGATTATCAACAAAAAATTTAAAAACAAAGATACTTTTTTGATTAATGGAATTGGCATTAACACTGAAAGACTGATGGATTCAGCCCAATCAGCTAAGAAGAAATTAAGGTATGAATATGGGTATAAAGAGCATGATTTTATATTAATTTACATTGCGGAATTCATTCATCGCAAAAACCATAAATTCATTATTGATGCAACTGCAATACTAAAATGCAAAATACCGAATTTAAGGATTTTATTTGTAGGTAAAGGCATGTTAATGACAGAAATGCAAGAAATGGTTAAGGCTAAAAATCTTTCATCGTACATTTCATTTCTGGGTTTTCGGACCGATATTGGAAACCTAATACATTTAAGCGACGTAGGTATATCATCAAGTAAACTGGAAGGGCTGGGACTGAATATTGCTGAGGCTCAGTTTTGTGGGTTACCGGTTATTGCAACGCACGATAAAGGGCACGAGGAATTAATTCAACATGGTTTTAACGGATTTCTATTCCCTCAAAACGATCGGGATAAATTTATCGAATATGTGAAAACCTTGTACTTTGATAAAGAAATGCGAAATATTATGGGCCAGAATGCCTCAGAATCTGTCAAGAAATTTGATATAAGTGTGAGTTTAACTCAAATGGATGAAATCTATAAAAAGTATTTGTAAGCTATGTACATTCGCATCATTAAACCATTGGTTGACTTCATTGTAGCTTTTATAGCTATTATTGTTTTAATTCCGGTTTTCATACTTGTGGCGATAGCCATAAAGCTAAATTCTCCGGGGCCGGTTTTCTTTTTGCAGGAACGGCTTGGGAAAAATGGCCGCATTTTCCGTATAGTTAAATTCAGATCGATGCGGACTGACATTGTAAGCTATAAATTTGGGGAAGTACTGACCGAAAACAACCCTCAAATTACGTATACGGGTAAGTTTATTCGTAAAACAAGCATCGATGAGATTCCTCAACTGATTAATATTTTAAAGGGAGATATGAGTTTTATAGGCCCACGTCCACCGGTTACTTTTTATCCCAAAAAATATGAAGATTACACGGATTTTGAGAAACAACGCTTCTTCGTAAAACCCGGAATAAGTGGGCTGGCAGCCATCAGACAACGGCAAGTTAATGATTGGGGTAAAAATATACCCATAGATGTAGAATATGTAAACAATGTTTCGCCATGGCTCGATTGCAAACTGTTTCTGGTTTCATTATTGGCATTTTTCAGAACCGACAATATCTACACGCAAAACAATCCGAAAATCCGATAATGACGATGAATCAGCAGAATCAACTTCCGACGAAAAAAACCATTGGCATACATCAGCCGAACTACATTCCTTGGCTTGGTTATTTTTATAAAATATACCAATCTGATATTTTCGTATTTTTGGACAATGTACAGTATTCAAACAAAGGAATGCACGATTTTCATTATATAAAGAATCCTCAGGGGCGCTTTAGAATGAAAATTCCTGTAAAAGTCAATTTTGGAGATGCTATATTGGATGTAAAACTGAACAATGAGCTAAAATGGAGAGAAAATCAGTTGCTACAGTTGGAAACGAACTATAAAAAAGCACCCTATTTTAAAGAAGTTTTTCAGGATGTACAAACTATTTTCGATCAAAACACCGACACACTTTCAGCCATAAACATAGGCCTTATTGAGCTTATTTCGGCTAAATTTGGAATAAAAACTACTTTTGTAAAATCGTCAGATTTATCCATTGTGGATAATGAAAAAAATGATCGTATTTTCAGTATTTGCAAAGAATTGAACGCCAATGTATATTATTCAGGAACTGGGGCGGCAGTATATCAGAATGCCAATGAATTTAAAGCAAACGGCATTGAGCTGCTTTATTCAACATTTAAACCGTTTAAATACCCTCAATTTTGGGGCGAATTTGAATCAAATATTTCAATTTTGGATTATCTGATGCACTGTGGTTACGATTGGGAGAATGTTTTAAAAAATCAACTTAGCTAAAAGGAAAAATTATGGCTAAAAACATACTAGTTATTGCTCCCCATCCCGACGATGAAATACTTGGTTGTGGGGGAGTTATCAGAAAGTTTACCAACGAAGGTAATCAGGTGTTTGTGTTGATTGCAACCCGTGGTAGTTCAAAACTCTTTGATCAGTCGAAAGTGGACAATGTGCGGAAAGAAGCTCTGGCGGCTCACGCATTTTTAGGTGTCTCCAACACGTTTTTTCTGGATTATCCGGCACCTGAATTAGATACTGTGCCTATTGCCAACCTGTCTCGTGATTTTGCTAGAATAATTAGCGAAAATAACATTGAGGTTCTATTTTTACCACACCGAGGCGATATTCACAACGATCATAAGGCGGTATTCAATGCAGGATTAGTGGCTGCTCGCCCCGTTGGAAACTACACTGTAAAAGAAATCTATTGCTACGAAACTTTGTCGGAAACCGAATGGGCCGCACCATTTGCTTGCGATGCATTTATACCGAACTTTTTTGTTGGAATTGAAGATACCTTTAAGGCTAAAAAAGAAGCCATGCAGTTTTTCAAAAGCCAATTGCGCGACTTTCCAAACCCCCGATCGTTAGAAGCATTGGAAGCATTAGCAAAATTCAGAGGTGCTACAGTTGGATATAAAAGGGCAGAAGCATTTATGATAATCAGACAAATTATTTAGGAGCTAATTTGACTTGATTCACCACTAAATTATTTGTTCAAAAATACAAAGATATACTGCTTATATTTTTTGATTCTCAATTCTAAAATGGATTTTCCGCTAGAGGAAGATCCATTTTTATTTGATAAAAAAGATTGAACGAGTCATTCAATCAATAACTTATAAAAATGCTCCAAAACATATATTGATGTTTAAAAGCAAAGGACGAATAAATGCAATCAAATACAAATTTATTTGAATTCATCGATTCGGAACATTTCGCACGACAATAATTTAGTTTATTAACCTGTCGATATTGTAGCATTAAGTGTATGATAAACTACAACTTATGCTACAACATTCTTTATTTTCAATTGAAACAAAGACAGCAAAAAGTTAAATATTCAGCCATTATACAATAAATATGTTAAATAAATAGTCAATATTAGAATCTGTTGAGATTTAAAAATACGAACGAATTGCAACCTGAAATACTCCTCTCAATTAATAAATAGATACAACTATTTCGTATATTATACAGTGTTATAAGTTTTTAAGCAGTGTAATAAAATGTAATATAAATTGAAAAATCGCTTAATTAGCATCTTCAAAACTGTCAAAACCCATCCAGACAAAAGACCAAAACATCAGTTAAACTACTGATATACAAATATATATACAACAATTGGGCTACTGTAATTTTTGTAAATATAATTCCGAAATATTTCGAGCATGTACTAAACCACACAAATACCTATAGATCTATTACTTATCAACACAATAGAAGGCTAATAGCACACAAAGAAAACAATATATTAAGTTAATTGCATTGTAAAAAACAGATAATGCGACAGTTATTTAGACAAATTACTACAGCGGGATTTCAGTATCATATTGACATTTATTTTCATATTTTTACCCTACAAACAACACCAAAATTTAGTGCCGAATAATCTCATTAAAAAACAATTAGAGAATAACGGATTATAATTGACGAATCGATATTGAAAAAATAAAAAGTAGGTCTATGAAAGATATAGCTATATATGGATTTGGAGGATTTGGACGTGAGGTTGCTTGCCTGCTAAATAAAATCAATGAACTAGGGCTCACCTGGAACTTAATTGGCTTTTTTGATGATGGTGTTGAAGTTGGAACTGAGAATAAATATGGAAAAGTACTTGGAGGTATCGATGCTTTAAATTCATACCCAACACCTATTAGCTTAACAATAGCAATTGCCAATCCGCAAGTGATTCGGAACATTGTCAAAGCAATTGAAAATACCAATATTGAATTTCCAAATATTGTTGCACCTAACGTAAATATATTTGATACTAACTCATTTAGTTTAGGGAGGGGAAACTTGGTATTTTGGGGTTGCAGATTGAGCTGCGATGTTGAAATTGGTGATTTCAATTTATTAAATGGCGCTGTATCATTGGGGCACGATGTCAGAATTGGTGATTACAATGTATTAGGTCCATCTACTCGTTTATCAGGAAACTGCATAGTCGGCGACGAGAATCTGTTTGGAGTGGAATCAGTCGTACTACAAGGAATGAGAATAGGTAAGAAAACTAAAATTGGTATCGGGTCTGTTGTAATTCGCAACACAAAAGATGAGACATTCTATTTTGGAAATCCGGCAAAAATAATTGTAGGTCAATAAAATCAGGGAATATGTCATATCAACAAATTAATAATATTCGGATTGATGGTATAGCTGCCTGCGTACCTTCAAAATGTGAAGAGAATTCAACATTACAGATGTTCAATTCAAGTGAGGAATACGAAAAATTCGTTGCAACAACAGGAATTGAAAGACGACATGTGGTAGAGCCGGGAATGTGTACATCAGATTTATGTTTTGCAGCGGCAGAAAAGTTAATCAACGAGTTACAATGGGATAAATCAGAGATTGAATGTTTGATTTTTGTATCACAAACTCCTGATTATAAACTTCCTGCAACAGCATGTATTCTTCAGAGTAGATTAGGATTATCAAAAGAATGTATGTCATTTGATATTTCTATGGGATGTTCAGGTTGGATTTATGGAGTGACAACAATTTCTTCGATTTTATCAGCCGGTCATATACAAAAAGGATTATTGCTTGTTGGCGATACAGTTACTGTAACCAAATCGCCTTTAGACAAATCAACATACCCATTATTTGGTGATGCAGGTACCGCCACTGCAGTTTCGTACAACAAAGAAGCTGCCGATATTAAAGCTTGCTTATACACCGATGGAGCAAATTATGAAGCTATAATGATTGAGGACGGTGGTTGTAGAAATCCGGTAAATCCCGCATCATTTGAGATTACAGAATACGAAAACGGTGTAAAACGAAACAAACTTCAAAGCATTCTAGATGGTTCATCGGTATTTACATTCGGCATTTCAAAAGCTCCACAGTGCGTAAACAACCTGATTGAGCATTTCAGCATTGAGAAAGACAATATTGACTATTTCATATTTCATCAGGCAAATATGCTGATGAACGAAAAAATAAGAACGAAACTAAAATTACCGGAAGAAAAGGTTCCTTACATTCTAAAAGACTTCGGGAACTCATCATCGGCCTCTATTCCACTAACAATAGTTGTGGCATTAAAGGAACTGGTAGAAAAATCACCTTTAAAAATGATTGCTTGCGGGTTTGGAGTAGGTTTATCGTGGGGAGCAATAGCATTTGAACTAGATAAGATAGTATGTTGCAAATTAATTGAATTATAAAAATCTAAAATTATGGAAGAACAATTTTTACAAAAATTCAAAGAGGTGCTGGAGGTAACAGACAGAAACCTTTCATTATCTGATAAATTCAGGAGTTATGAAGAATGGGATTCATTAGCATTTTTGTCGCTCATAGCTATGATTGATGAAGAGTACGACGTGATAATTGATGGTAAAGATTTTAAACAGCTTGAAACAGTAGAAGATATTATTCAAGCAGTTAAAGAGCGAAAATAAACATTTTATTGCCATGAACCTCCAACCTTTTTCATTAGCCAACAAGCATATTTTAGTTACAGGTGCATCTTCCGGAATTGGCCGGTCCATTGCAATTGCCTGTTCCGAAATGGGTGCCAGCCTTAGTATAACAGGGCGAAATGCTGATGAACTGGAAAAAACACTTAGCCAATTACAAGGAGAAGGTCATAGGTCAATAAAAGCTGATTTAAACTCAGAATCTGACTTAGATAGTCTGGTTAATGAATTGCCGGAATTGGATGGCGTAGTGAGCAATGCAGGTATCAACAAACGAACGCTTTGTAAGTATATAAAGGAGAATGATTTGGATTTGATTATGAAAACAAACCTAACATCTCCCATATTGCTGATAAAAAGACTTTTGAAGTCAAAAAAATTAAATTCAGGAGCGTCCGTAATTTTCATTTCCTCAATTGCAGCTTACCATTCGTCAATTGGCGACAGCGTATACAGCGCAACAAAGGGTGCAATTGTCTCATATTCTAAAGTTTTAGCGCTTGAGTTGGCCGGGTCTAAAGTAAGAGTAAACACGATACAACCCGGAATGATTCGGACTTCATTACTCGAAAACGGCCCGCTTAGTGCTGAAGATTACGAAAAAGACGAAAAGAAATACCCGCTTGGACGCTATGGTAAACCGGAGGAAGTAGCTTACGCTGCCATTTACTTACTATCGGATGCAACAAGCTGGATTACTGGCACTAACTTGGTTTTAGATGGTGGAATTTCATTAATTTAAATTTATTGGTATGGCATTGTTAACCTTTAGTGGAGTTGGAATTTCGGCGCTAAGTGCAGCGATTCCCCGCACAGTAATAAAAAATTATGAATATACAGAGCATTTCCCTGCCGATGAAGTAAAAGAGGTGGTTGACAAAATCGGAATTGTAGAAAGGAGATTTGCGGATGAGAACACCTGTTCGTCAGACCTTTGTTTTGCCGCCGCTGAGAAACTAATTGCTGATAATAACATTGACAGATCCGAAATAGATCTACTCATATTTATTTCACAAACACCGGATTACAGAATGCCGGCAACTTCGGTGATTTTGCAGCACCGATTGGGGCTTTCAACAAGTGCAATGGCATTTGATATAAACTTAGGTTGCTCGGCATTTATTTACGGATTAAGTGTGGCTTTTGGGTTAATGCAGCAGCCCGGTTTACGTAAAGCACTGATTCTTGACGGCGAAACCCGATCGAAAGTATATTCTCCAAAAGACAGACGTACCGGATTTATATTCGGCGATGCAGGTGTAGCAGCATTAATTGAGAGAAGTGAAAAATATCAGAACACTTATTTTTCGTTCAATTCCGATGGCGCAAGAGAAGATTTGATTAAAATTAAAAATGGAGGTTATCGTTTTCCAAGCACTGCAGAATCGCTGAAAGAAAAAGTTGTTGACGAATATGGCAATATAAGAAGCGACGAGCAAGGCTACATGAATGGTTCTGAAGTTTTTAATTTCGTAATTTCTGAAATTCCAAAAGATTTTAAATCGATATTTGAATACTCAAAAGTAGAAAAAACAGAAATTGATTTTTTTGTATTTCATCAAGCCAATAGTTTTATAAATAGCTATTTAGCAAAAAAACTAAAAATTGATACTGAAAAGATCCCATCTACTATTGAAAAGTATGGAAACACGTCATCTGTTTCGGTACCACTAACAATAGTAAGTGAGTTAAAAGATAAAATCTCAACTAGAAATAAACTGTTCTTGAGTGCATTTGGAGTTGGAATGACCTGGGCATCAAGTATTATAAAACTTGATGGTTGTAAAATAAGTGATATTGTAGAAGTGTAAATTAACGTAAAGTAAGAGGAGGTTGTAGTATGGAACAGAAAAAAATATGGCTTTCGTTGGCGCAAATGACCGGACGTGAGATTGATTATGTAAATGAGGCTTTTGAAACAAACTGGATAGCACCACTGGGTCCAAACGTTACGGCATTCGAGAAATCACTTGAAGATTACGTTTTCGACGAAGATGATAAAACCAGTCGTATAGTTGCATTAAACTCAGGAACTGCTGCTCTACATCTTGGGTTACTACAACTTGGTGTCAAAGCTGGTGATGAAGTTGTTTGTCAAAGCTTTACATTTGCGGCAACTGCCAATGCAATTATGTATTTGGGTGCAAAACCTGTATTTATCGATAGTGAAACAGACACATGGAACATGAATCCAAAACTACTCGATGAGGTTATTTTGTCACGTAGATTGATTACCGGTAAATTCCCAAAGGCAATAGTTTCAGTCAACCTTTACGGTATGCCTGCAAAATTGGATGAATTAATGGCTGTTTCAAGAAAATATGGCATTCCATTATTGGAAGATGCTGCTGAATCCCTTGGATCAACATTTAAAGGAAAGAATTGTGGAACATTCGGAACATTTGGTGTTTTTTCGTTCAATGGCAATAAGATAATTACAACATCGGGAGGTGGCGCATTAGTTTGTAGTGATAAAAAAACGGCCGAAAAAACTTTGTTCTACGCCACACAAGCCAGAGATACAGCCCCTTATTATCAACATTCTGAAATTGGCTATAACTACCGGATGAGCAATGTAAGTGCAGGTATTGGACGTGGACAAATGACCGGACTTGAAGATTTTATTGCTGCACGCAAAAATAACCACCGACTTTATGCAGCACTTTTAAGAAACACTTACGGAATCACCGTACAAGAGAATCCAAACTCTGATTACAATTCAAATTTTTGGCTAACCTGCATCACTATTGATGCCCGTAAGTTTGGAAAAACGGCCGAAGAAATCCGATTAAAACTAGAAGCCGAAAACATTGAATCTCGCCCACTTTGGAAACCAATGCATTTACAACCCGTATTTGCAAACATGCCTTATTATGGAACAGGAGTCTCCGACAATCTTTTCAAAACAGGGCTATGTCTTCCATCAGGAGTAGGTTTGAGTGAAACAGAAATAAAAAACATAGTAAAAGTGATTTTAAGTAAAGATTCACAAAATGAGGAAATAGTATTGGGACGCAAGTACCATGTACCTCAATATCAGTTCTGATTATAATGATTTAGAAATATGGATACTAAGAATAATTTGATAACAGAAAATTCTATAGAAGTGGAAAAAACTATTCCTGATTTTTCCACTTCCAAGTCATCTGACGAAATTGGGATGTTTATATCTCGTTTTTTCAAAGTATTAACTATCCACAAATGGCTATTTACTTCTGTGTCAGCAGTAGTTATAATCTTGTTCATCTTATATGGACTAAGGCAGCCAACCATATATCAATCTGAATATGAGGTATTTTACAATGAAACCATGCGTGAATTCGTAGATGAGGCCAACGTTCCGTATGTAAAATCTGATTTCGACAAAAACTATTGGCTTCGCGCAATGGTGTCTGATGAGCTTATGGAAATGACACTCAAAAATTCCGGACTCACATATAAGAGAGACGAGTTTAAGAGAATGATTGAAGTTGGTGTTATGGACAAGAAAAAAGAGGACAGGATTCCTGTTTTCAGGGTTCAAATAAACTCAAAAATACGTGAGCATATTCCGTTTATTATCCGCGCTTATATTAAGTCGCTCAATGAATTACTTTTAATAAATCAGGTCAATAATTCCGAACGTCTGGTTTCTTATTTAAACAATCAGATTAGCGAAAATAATGGAAAACTAAACCAGATAAATATCTCCATTACCAATGGAGCAAGTAATTCAGGAGAAATCATTGATTTTGATAAAATTAAGCTCAGCTTAGATGATTTCAGGAAAGATTTGCTTAATGCAACTGTAAATCTGTCGTCTATACAGTCGTCCAGACAAAAAACCGAAATGGAACTAAAAAACCTGGACGGAACTATTGTAAACGAATCTGCCTTTTCTGAACCTTTAAAAGTTCAACTAATGAATTTAGAGGTCGACTTGTCACGCGCTCTTACAAAAAACAAAGAAGATCATCCAGCTGTAAAACAAATAAGACAGAATATATCTCAGATACGTGCAATGCTTCGCGATAGTATTGAGCAACGGTTGGAAATCAAAAGTATGATTCAAAATCCAATTAAGAGTCAGCTGGTTGGTAAATTATTGGAACTTAAAATAGCTGAAGTATCTGAAGAAACTAGAGTTGAATCATTGAAAAAAGTAATAGCTGAGCTAGAAAAACAAACTATGCCAGGTTCTTTTAACGATGCCCAACAGCAACAGCTTAGAAACAGAGAAATGATAACGCTTACAATTAAGCAACTGAATGACAAACTTATTGAGACTCAATCTACCTCTCACGGCAGTTTAAGCAGGTTTGTATTTATCGACGATAAAAACACCATTTTTCTTGAAAATAAAAGTCTATTGTTTTATATATTATTAGGCATTATGCTTGGTTTAGTAATTGCCTCGCTGGTAGTATTTATCTACGATTTGCTGGATGATAGGATTATGCTTGTTGAAGATTACGAACATTTTTACAAATATCCTTTATTAGGAGTGATTAAACATTATCACTCCAATGAGAATTATTTAGTAAACCCAACAACCTACGATAATAAGTATCGAACTGCAAACGATATAAGTAGACTAATTGTTAACCTAAGGCAGATTAGTAAATCCAAAAACATTAAAACCATTGTAATATCCAGTGCCGATAGGCAAGAAGGCAAATCGTTGGTGAGCCTAAAGCTTGCCTCTGCATTAGCCAACAAAAAGCAAAAAGTACTACTTATTGATATGGATTTCTATTCACCTAAACTAAGTAACAAACTATTCTCAACCAGTGAAATTAAAGGGCTAAGTGACTTCATTATGAACGAGTGCAAACTAGAGGAAATTATTCAACAGACCGAAACGGAAACTCTTCAATTCGTTACTGCTGGAAACGCCGAAGGTCAAAAGGAGCTATTCTATAACGACAACAACCTATTTGAATTTATAAACTGGGCAAAATCCAATTACGACTTAGTAATATTTGACACTCCAGCCGCCATGTATATTCCTGAAATAGTTGAGTTTTTCGAAAAAGTGGATAGCATAATTGTAATTGCGCGGCTTCGACGTACAAATCGGAACGCATTAAACAAGCTCTTCAAGATGATAACTAGCTTTAATGAGAAATATATTGCAGTTATATTAAATGACTTGGTTTCAGGGGAAAGCGACAGATACGACAAATACGGATATTCTAGTAAAGACTCTTCAGATAAAACAAATGACGAATCAACAGAACAAAAAAACAGAATAAAACGACCCAAAAAATCTATTCTTTTTTTAATCATATTACTTTCAGTGATATTAGTATTTACTTATCTATTTTATTTCAAGAAGTAAACTTCAAATTCGCAATTAGTTGGAATAATAGAAATAACTAAGAACAGCTTTCTGGGATGGAAAAAGCACAAAAAATTAAACGGAACAAAAGAATTAGCAAGTATAAAAAACGAAAAATTTTTTTTTGGATAATCTTATCATGTTTTTTTGTGCTATGTATAACTCTTTATGCAATGTCTACAGTAACAAAAACTCCTCACCGATTAATACGAGTAGGAATCTGTGGAGCAATTAACAGACCAGCTGTTTACACAATGCGAGAAGGATCTGATTTATCAATGCTAGTATTGATGGCACACGGCTTTAGACCAAGTGCTGATATAAAAAGGGTCAATTTGGATAGAATTGTTTATAACGATTCAATTTATCATATTCCTTCAAATGGCAAGGCTGGTAATTATTCAAAAACAATTGTTTTAATGAGAGAAGTCAATCGGTCAATAAATACTTCTTTTAATGACGTTTCAAAAGAGGTAACTACCGAACTTAAAGAGCCTGAAATTAAGCAATATAGCATTTTATACGTAGGACTTCCGGCGGTATATGTATTAATTAATTATTACCCGGAATTCCATCGTATCAATTTTGTTCATATACCACATAGTAGTGTCTTTTTATATAACGAATACAGGTTGTCTGATTACTTCTTTACATTGGGTATAAACCCTACAGTGAAAATGTTGGAAAATAGGTTGAAGCAGAAGATTGATTTTTATATGATTCAAGACCGGTTTGCATTTATTGATTTGATTGACAAATTAGGTGGCGTAGATGTTAATTTGGATAAGCAATACGCAAAGGAATATGAATTAAAAGAAGGTCAACAAAATATCGATGGTTTTCATGCTTGGGAATATATCCGCTTTGTAGATTGGAAAAATCTGAAGCTAAACGTAAGGAATGATAAAACGATTAATCTTATTCAAAAAGATAATTTTCAAGTAGAGCCTCGTACATGGGAACAAATTTATGAAACACGTAATCAACGTCAACGCTATGTTTTATTAGGGATGCGTAAATCGTTTGTTAATTTAAATTCTGGTCGACAGCTGGATGTAATTAAGAATATACATAATGAATTTACAACAGACATGACCAATCAATTTTTGATGGAGTTATATACAGATTTGCTAAGTACTCATAATTTTGGATTTGGAAGTTTACCCGGTCATTATAGTGAAGAGGGGAACAACCTATACTTTTATCCTGATTTACCAAACTTTGACCAATTACGAAAACAAGAAATACGAAAATATCTGGAAGTTAGAAAAGGAAAAGAACAAACAATTTACTAGTATAAAAAATATTTCTGAAAACATATAAAACACAAACTTGTCATGAAGCAGATTGTAAATAAATTAAGGTCACAATATGGAGTTAATTGGTTCAGCAAATTTTTTCTACTTGGACTGTTTGCTATTTTTAGCTCCACAATTTATGGTCAGGCCGACACTTTACAAAAGGTAGATACTACAGACCTGGGATACACACTTAAGCGTGGTGATATAATTGATATTCTAGTGATGGAACATCCAGAATTTTCGGTACCAAACTCAGTTGTATTGCCTGATGGAACGGTTCAGTTCCCTGGTTTAGGAGGTATTCCTGCGGCAGGGCTGACCATGAAGGAGTTTACAGCTGTCATGAATAAAAACATGGAGAGGTATGTTGTAAATCCCATCGTCAGTATTTTTATAAAATCATTACCCAATCAAATGGTAAATGTAGTTGGCTATGTTACTCATCCGGGACAAGTTCCAATTTTTGAACCCACTGATTTAATAACCCTTCTAAGTAGGGCCGGTGGCATTACAAATATTAAAAAATGCAAATACATAACTATCGTTCGCCTTGATCAAAGTTTTCAAGTGATCAAAGTAAAAGATCTTTTTAATTTAAAATCAAAACCCCAGGTTATTCCTAAACTAAATGTTGGTGATACAGTTTATGTGGTTGAACCAAAGGATTTTAATTGGTCTAAATTGACATTTTTCACCTCCTTAGGATACATAGTTATATCAATTATTAGTCTTTTAATAAGTAGGGGAGTGATATAGTAAAAAACAATAAATATTTTTCAATATACGATAAATCTGTAAAATTAACATTATGGGACGAAAGAAACTTTTACAAAAAATGAGATCACTAATTTTGATAGTGATTGTATTATTGGTAAGCCAAAACAGTATGGCTTACGATATTGTAACTTATGGTTTAACTACCGTTGTAACCTCAACATCTGTTGATGTGCCTGCAAATGCTGGTAAAAGTTTTACAACTACAGCTTGGTCTACTGATGGGAGTACTGCTAATACAATTTCATTCGCATCTTCAACAGCTGTAACATCTAAGTGGGATGCGGCCAATGGGGGTTCTAAATGTTGGAAAACTGCAGCTTTCAGTACTTTTGGATATCATACTATTGGTGTAAGTGCTTCAATGAAATCAGATAATAATGCAGGACCTCGGGATTTTAATCTCGAATATAGTATTGATAATGGTACAAGTTGGCATTTAGTTAACTCTTTTACAGTTAGTGCCTCTTCAGTTGCCAAAACCGGAACTTTACCACAAGTTTGTCAAAATCAAGCAAGTGTTATGCTTAGATGGATAAACACCAGTAATTCTGCAGTTGGTACCGGAACTGTTATAGCAACTGGAAAAAGTTACATTAAAACAGTTAGTATTGGTGGGCTTTTGCCCGTTACGCCAGCTACTCAAGCTCATGATTTAAATGTTATATCCAGAACTCCTACAACCATTACAGTTGGTTGGACAAAAGGTGTTACTGCTGATAGTGTTGTTGTAATGATGAACACCACCAATAGTTTTACAACACTACCGGTAAATGATCAGAATTTTACAGCAATGACAGGTACCTATACTAGTGGTCGTCAGGTTATTTATGTCGGTAACCATTCTACTTTCACAGTAAATGTTCCTAATGCAACAGACCAGTATTATTTTAGAGCATTTGATTATCAAACGAACAATGGTATGGCTAGGTATATTACAACAAGCTCAGATGCCGACCCCGTAGTTTTAAATCCCATATTATGTGATCTCGAAAATATCACTTTAAACGCATCTACATTTAGATTAACTAGAGCTACTTTAGGTGCAACTATTCAAGCGCCAAAAAAGAGTGCAATTAGCGAGCGGGGAATTTATTGGAGTTATTCGCCAGGAGTAACTGAAAGCAATTATCCATTGAATGATTATAACGACGCTGATGGTAGTTTTAATTTTCCCAACGAAATAATTGGAAGAGCTGTAACAATATATTACAAAGGATATGCAATAAATGAAAGTGGAACAATCTGGACTGCTGAAGCTACACTTAATAATACACCAATTTTTTCAGGCACAGGCACATGGGGAACCGCTGCACTTTGGAATGTACAGGAAGTACCAGGAGCAAATGGTGATGCCACCTACGGTAGTTCGTTAGACAGTCCAATTATTAATGGTATTTGTACACTCGCTGCTTCAAACAATGTTACAGACCTAGTTGTAAATTCGGGTAAAAAACTAACCATCAGCCCTGAAGTTAAATTGCAAGTGGATGGAACATTAGCAAATAATGCAGGAACTTCCGGATTAGTTATAAAAGCAAGTTCAACAGCAGGTGTTGGAAATGGTTCATTGGTTTTTGCAGATCCGTCTTCTAACTCAAACGTACAGGCTACAGTTGAAATGTACTCAAGGGCTTCATATAATTTATTAAATTCTGCGGGAAATAAATACAAATGGCAGTATTTTGGTATTCCAGTAACAACATTAGCTTACAGTCCAACTTTTAATTCTGCTTATGTACGTCAATGGGACGAGAGCGTAACCAGTTATTATGATATATGGGTGCAAAGAAACAATGGTACATCCTTGATGCTTGCAAGCGGTGCTTCGTTATCACCCGGATATGGATATGAGTTAGTTCAGTCGGGCAATAAACCATACTCGTTTACAGGCACTTTAGTGATCTCTGATTTTAATATGTCTTTGCCATATACTTCGTCTGCTTATTACAAAGGTCAAACGGTACTAAGCAATCCTTACGTAGCAGGCATGGATATTACGAAACTTAGCTTTGGTTCAAATACAGAACACACTGTTTATCTTTATAATACAGGTACCTATAACGATTGGCTAACAACCGAAGGTGCTCAATCACAACCGGGAAGTGGTCCGGGTACTTATATTGTATCAACACCTGGTACAGCCGGAGTTGTTGCCGGTGTTCCAACCCATATCCCATCAATGCAAGGTTTTATTGTGAAATCTACAGCTACTGGTGGAGGTTCCATATCATTAAATTATAGTACTTTAAATTTAACATCAAATACAGATGCCCAAAGAATAAAAAGTTCATCTGCGAAAATCAGCACAATGATAGATGTTATTGGTACTAATTTTTCAGATAGAATGTGGGTAATGGAAGATGCAAATTGTACCAGAAGTTTCGATAACGGCTACGATGGTCCCAAAGTTCTTGGTTATGCCGAAGTATCGCAACTATATGGTCTGGAGGATGATGGGATTTATCAGATAGATGCAGTAAATGATTTGAATAATACCTATTTAGGCTTTCAGCCCGGTACTGAAACAAACTTTAAACTTGTTTTTAAACATCAGAACACTGAAACTAAATACTCAAGTATTTATTTGGTTGATTTAGTTGCAAACACTACCACCGACATTTCTCAAAGTGGAACTGAATATCAATTTGCTGCAACTTCTACAGATGCAATCAAGCGTTTTAAAATTGTAACTACTGTAACTGGGCTAAATAAAACTAAAGAGTCAGCGAATTTGAATGTGTTTAATACAAATAATACTATCGTAATTAACAATAATACAAATTCAGCCGGAAAACTATCCATTTTTGACACCATGGGTAAAACTGTACAGGTTTTAAACTTTAATTCAAATGGATTAACTACCATTCCAACCACGTTAAATAAAGGTACTTATATTTTAAAAGCTGTTGTAGACTCCGAAAGATTTACTAAATGTATCATTATAAACTAAGATATTATGAAAATTATAATTGTGAAAAACAAAATTTCAGACACAGCCAAACGTACAACTTTTACATTGTTGGTTTTACTGTTAAATGTCGGTATGATTTATGCACAAGCAGCACATCCTGGCACCGATGAAGGTTTACCTACCCCTATTGATGGTGGTATACTCATGGCTCTTTTGGCTGGCGGTGGAATAGTAACCATGCTACTAAAAAAGAAAAAAGAAAGGAATAATTAAATCGTTATTTCATGTTTGACCTTATAATTGGATAGTATCAAGTAAAACAAGCATTCATCGATTATATAAACTCAATCGATGAATGCTCATAAATAGTTTGATATGGTACAAGTTAGAGCTAACAGTTTTACATACAGCCAACAAGATAAATATCAGTTATACAAACTGTTATTTATCTTGTTGGCTGTATGTATTCAATTATTTAGTTGGCAATATATTACTCAAACACTTGGTTATATGAGCATTGAAAATTCATATACCAAATTTACCGGTCAATTTACAGTGTTGCTGGCTAATTTACTTGGACAGCAGCCTGTTTTTGATCCTCTGACTTACAACCTATCCATTAACAATACTATTAAATCGCTAACAATGCCTTTAGCATCCTACAGGTTTTATGTTGCCGGATTTATGTTGCTGTTTATGGTTCCAATAAAGGAATATAGGTATTCATTATTGTTGATTATTTCATCATTTCTTCTAATAGCACTGAGAGCCGCCATAATCTCAATAATCCAACTTATTTATCCTCAGGATTTAATATTGCTTCTTTGGATTGATCCACTTATTTACATACCAATGCTTGCAATAATTATCTTTATATCGAACAAAAATAAGATTATCAAACCTTTATACAGAAAAATACGCCTACAATTTAGTCCAATACTCAATGTACCACTCACAACTCTTATTCTACTATTGCTCATAGTAACTCCCATTCCTCGAGTAGTTCTAAACTATTTAGACAGAGGAATAATTGACGGACTTACGACTATAACATTGCTAGCTTCAAAATTTATTTTAGGCATATTCGGCTATAATGCAGTAGTAACTACAAAGTTTATATTTCTCGGAAAATTTTGGCTTCGGTTAGATCAGCCTTGTCTGGGAATAGGTGTTTTCACCATAATTACAATATTAATTTGCACTATAAAGGGGAAAGTCATAAATAAATCTATCTTTCTAATTGTTTTTAGCTTATTATTTGTTTTGATGAATTCAATCAGAATGTCGGTATTACTTGTAGTCATCAAAAATACATATATAAACGGCTTAAACAAAGTAGAATTACACGACAACATTACTTATATCATGTATCTATTTGCATTCCTGTCATTTATTACTTATTATTTTTGGTTTCAGGATGTAAATTTTTGGGGTAAAATAAAAAAAACGAATGCAACTTAAAGGTTACCCTCTTTGTCTCTCCAGTAAAATCAACATCATTAATCCTAATAAAATTCTAGTCTCTTCGCCCGATTCAAATTCAGCTATTTTTTCAATGACGAATCTACGTCCGAAGAAAGAATTTACTTTACTTAAACGAGCTATTTTAACTCCATCGGGACGAGAAACTCCATAAGAAGGATGAAAAAAGTAACCTGTCAGAAAATTAAGGACTGGGACTTCTCCCAGCAGCGAATCAAAAACCTTCGCCCAAGGATTTTCTTCCCTTACAGGTAACCCATTTAAATGCGATTCGTCAAAAATATCGTAACTTGCTTTCCATATAGAAGCCCAACCTTTTCTGGCAATGTGTCCCACATCCTTTCCATTTTTGTCTTTAAATACATAGGAGGCCGAAAAATCGAGCCATTTGTTAGCCTTTATTGTGTAGTTTATTTCGCTTCGGCTTTCATTGCTAAAAACATCTATTTCTTCAATAAGTTTCAACATTTTCTGACGCACATAAGCTATCGTCATACCATTAGCGTCAGTAATTACAAAATCATTGCTCAAAGTACTTATTTTAAAAGTCAGGTTTAATGGGAATTGAAGTTTATTCATTGGTTAATATTTTATTATGTTATAGATTTAATCATTAGCTACAAGTAAGATAATGAGACTTCGATTTTATAGCTAAAAATAATGCCATTAAATATCATTAAGATATATACATTACGCATTCAAAAGTAATATAATTTGTTTACAATTGAAAAAATGTAATTATTTTGCAATTTCTTTGTAACAAATTGTAATTATTTACTTAAAAATACACTAAATTCATTATTCTGATTCGTGAAATTAATCTATATTATAATCTCGTTTAAATTCCCCTTTTGTATATCGACATTTTTTTGTTACTTTTGTACAAATATTTGATATGCCATTTAACATCGTTATTGTCGGGTATGTAGCAGGCTTCTGCACTGCTGTAGCCCAGTTTCCTCAGGCTTACAAGGTCATTAGGACAGGGGAAACCCAAAGTATATCGTTGGGAATGTATGTCATTATGAGTTTGGGGATTCTATTTTGGTTCATTTATGGTGTTCTGATTCCCGATTTACCAATGATTATTGCTAATGGAGTTTGTTTAATTCCGTCTGTTTATATTCTTTTCATTACCATTCGAAATTTGAAAAAGGCAAAAAACCGAACTGTATGAAACGCATCCAAATTATTAACGGGCCAAATTTGAATCTATTGGGAAAACGGGAGCCTACTGTGTATGGCAACCAAACTTTTGAAGCTTACTTTGAAGAGTTAAAGACCTTATTCCCGAACGTTGATCTTTCTTATTTTCAATCAAATACAGAAGGTGTTCTGATTGACAAAATTCATGAAGCTGGATTCACATTTGATGCCATCGTGCTTAATGCCGGTGCATACACACATACATCCGTAGCTATTGCCGATGCCATTCGGTCGATAACTACACCAGTTATTGAGGTCCACATATCAAATGTTTTCAAACGCGAAGCATTTCGTCACCATTCTTATTTGTCGGAAGCTTGCAAAGGATGCATTGTTGGATTTGGGCTCGACTCGTACCGTCTTGCTATCAATGCGGTGCTGAATTTCTAACAAAAACAGGTCTAATTCCTGTAACATTAAAGTATAAATTGTATTGTATTAGTTAATAAATAACATTTTTATGTCAAAATCAACCAAAATTGTAGCAACAATCAGCGATATTCGTTGCGAAGTAGATTTTCTTGCTCAGCTTTATGCTGAAGGTATGAACGTAGTTCGTATGAATTCAGCTCATATCCAACGTGAAGGATTTGAGAAAATCGTAAACAACACCCGCGCAGTAAGTCCAAATTTAGCTATCCTGATGGATACTAAAGGTCCTGAAATCCGCACAACAAAAATTGAAAACGATTCAATTGATCTGGTTACAGGCGATATTGTAAAAGTTGTAGGTAACCCGGATATTTTCACCACACAAGAATGCATTGCGGTAAACTATCCATTCTTTGTTCGCGACCTAAATATTGGTGACAGCATTTTATTCGACGATGGTGAAATAGACCTTAAAGTTGATTCAAAAACAGAAGAATTTCTTGTTTGTACGGTGCAAAATAACGGTAACCTTGGAAGCCGCAAAAGTGTGAACGTTCCAGGTGTACGTATCAACTTACCTTCTTTGACCGAAAAAGATAAAACCAACATCCTGTTGGCTATTGAAATGGATCTTGACTTTATTGCTCACTCATTCGTTCGTTACAAACAAGACGTTTTGGAAATCCAAAAAATTCTTGACGCACACAATAGTGAAATCAAAATTATTGCTAAAATCGAAAACCAGGAAGGTGTTGATAACATCGACGAAATTCTTGAAGCCGCTTACGGTGTAATGGTTGCTCGTGGTGACCTCGGTATCGAAGTTGCTCAGGAAAAAATCCCAGGTATCCAACGTCGTTTGATCCGTAAATGTGTTAAAGCTAAAAAACCAGTGATTGTAGCAACTCAAATGCTTCACACAATGATCAAAAACCCTCGTCCAACACGTGCTGAGGTTACAGATATCGCAAACGCAATTTACTATCGTACTGATGCAGTAATGCTTAGTGGCGAAACTGCTTATGGTAAATATCCAATTGAAGCTGTTCGCACTATGGCCTCAATTGCCAAAGAAGCTGAAAAAACTAAAATGTCAGAAAACGATATTCCAATCGATATTGACACTAATGATTTAACTTCATTCCTTTCAAATGCAGCAGTAGAAACTTGTACAAAACTTGGAACTAAAGCTATCCTTACCGATACTTATACAGGTCGTACAACTCGTTACCTTGCTGCTTACCGTGGAGCTGCTCCTATTTTATCAATCTGTTATCACGAGCGCATGGTTCGCCAGTTGGCACTTTCATACGGCGTTTTCCCAATGTACCAACCAGAAGGTGGAAATACTCAACAGTACTTCCTTACTGCTTTGAAAGAATTGATCCTTAAAGGATTTATTACTGAAGAGGATTCTGTATGTTACTTAAGCGGAAGCTACGGTATGGGACTTGGAACTACTTTCCTTGAAGTAAACAAAGTAAGCAATATTTTCAAATCTCGTGAAAAATACTTACTTCCAAATTTCTGATAAATATTTAATTGCAAAAGAGGTCGTCTTAATTAAAAGACGACCTCTTTTTTGTCATTAAAAATCGGAGAATTGTCAGCTTAATGAGTTCCAACCTTGTGCTTGCAGTTGAATCTCTTCACCTTCGCGCCCTACCAAATTCAAGCCAAGCTCAGGTTTAGTCATATGTCCAACCATGGCAATACCTTCCATGGTCACAATCTTGTCATAATCTTCGAGCGAAACAGTAAATAACAGTTCGTAATCCTCACCACCATTAAGAGCAGCCATAACAATGCTCATATTCAGTTCTTCTGCCATTACCACAGCTTGATAGTTAATTGGAATTTTGTCTTCATATACGCGGCAACCAACATTGCTTTGCGAGCAAATATGCATTAATTCCGACGATAGACCGTCCGATATATCCATCATAGCAGTTGGCACAATGCCTTTTTGTCCGAGTAATTCAATAATGTCTTTACGTGCTTCTGGTTTGAGTTGCTTTTGAAGAATGTAATCACGCCCTTCAAAATCGGGTTGAGCTTCGTCATTGGCTGCAAAAACAATTTTTTCGCGCTCCAACAGTTGCAAGCCCATGTAGGCTGAGCCAAGATCACCGGTTACACAAATCAAATCGGTTTGCCCGGCACCGTTTCTGTACACAATTTTGCCCTCTTCACCTTCGCCAATGCAAGTAATGCTGATTGCTAAACCCGTAAGCGAGGCAGATGTATCACCACCAATCAAATCTACTCCATACTTATCGCAAGCCAGTTGAATTCCGGCGTACAATTGCTCTAAGTCTTCCACCGAAAATCTCTTAGAAATCCCCAACGAAACGGTCATTTGTTTCGGTGTACCGTTCATGGCGTAAATATCAGAAAAATTAACTACAGCAGCTTTATAGCCAAGATGCATAAGCGGCACATAAACCAGATCAAAATGAATACCTTCAAGCAGCAAATCAGTTGTAACTAAGGTTTTCATATTCCCATAACTCAACACAGCCGCATCATCTCCAATACCTTTTTGAGTCGATGCATTTACTGTTTTAAATTTCTCGGTCAAGTGCTTAATAAGTCCGAATTCTCCGTAAGTAGATATTTCTGTTCGTTGCATTTTTCTAGTTCGTGTTTTATATATTCGGATTTTTATTAATCCAATTTACTCATTTTATCGATGCGGGTTTGATGTCTACCTCCTTCGAACTGGCTCATAAAAAACACTTCAACCATATCCAGTGCTTCCGATTCAGTTACAAAACGAGCCGGCAATGAAAGCACATTAGCATTATTGTGTTGACGGGCTAATGCTGCAATTTCGGGTTTCCAACAAAGGGCAGCGCGTATACCTTTATGTTTATTCAGCGTCATGCTGATGCCATTACCACTACCACAAATTGAAACACCAAAATCAAATTCACCTTTTTCAATAGCCAAAGCCATTGGATGTGCAAAGTCAGGATAGTCACAACTTTCTGCAGAAAAAGCACCAAAATCTCTCACATCTTTTGCTCCTTCGCCCTCAAGATATTCAACAATCTTTGTTTTCAATTCATAACCAGCATGGTCATTACAGACCGCAATTCGAAGATTTTTGAATGGATTCATAAACATATATTTTTTATTTGTCTACAAAAGTAAAAATTAATTCTCAACTTAAAGACTATTTTGTGCATTCTATCACTTTTTTTACTTGCAATCATTACAATAATTGTATAATTATAATCTTTTAATGAAGTCTTAATTTGAGGTAAATACATAAAATAGGACTAACAATTTTCAACACAAATCCGTTTCATCACACAAAACAGCAATAATTTAAACATTTTGATATTGATTACAAGTATTTTACCTCAAAAAGAAACAAAAAAGTAGGAATATATAACATTATATTATTATATGTGCTATATTTGCACTATTATGTCATTTTAAAACACCAAATACATTGCATAATAATACAAAAACAAGGTATATGGTATCATAAAGATTGTAAAACTAAAAAAGCAGTACATGTATTCACTCGTCAAACAAAAAGACACCGTAAATAAATGGATGGAACGATTCGGTGTCCGTTTCGGAATTTATAAAGGAGGTAATTTTCACGAGCAACTTTTCCCATTCGATCCAATTCCAAGGGTAATTAGTCATAAGGACTGGGTAGAAATTGAAGCCGGTCTGATTCAGCGGGTTAAAGCGTTAAATATGTTTCTGGAAGATGTATATAATGAAAAAAGTATCGTAAAAGCCGGTATTATTCCCGAAGAGTTTATCTATTCTTCGAGTGGATATATGGCACAATGTGAGGGAATTACGCCATCAAAGAAAATTTTTTCTCACATTTCAGGAATTGATTTGGTACAAGCAAAAGATGGAAAGTGGATAGTGCTTGAAGATAATTTGCGAATTCCATCGGGAGCGTCTTATCCTATGATTGCCAGAACAGTAAGCCGCAAAGTTTCACCGGAAACATTCAAAGAAAATGCTGTTTTCGATAACCGGAACTATTCAACGATGATTCGGAAAGCAATGGATTATGTGAACGTTGATAATGGTTTACAGGTAATTCTAACGCCTGGACGCTATAATTCTGCGTATTTCGAGCATTCATATTTGGCTGAGAAAGCCGGAGTTATTCTAGCTTTTGCCGATGACCTGATTGTGGAAAACGATATGGTTTATTACAAAGGATTATTTGATAAACGTGAACGTGTTGGTGTAATATATCGACGAATTTCAGACGAATATCTTGATCCACTGGCATTTGAAAGTACATCGTTGCTTGGCGTCCCCAATTTAATGCGTGCTTATGCCAAAGGTAATGTTGCCCTAATGAATGCGCTGGGAAATGGTGTTGCCGACGATAAGGGGATTTATTATTTTGTGCCTAAAATGGTGGAATACTATTTGGGTGAAAAAGCTATATTGCAAAACGCACCTACTTATTTGCCTTATTACGAAGAAGATAAAAAATATGTACTTGACAATTTGAAAACACTTGTTATCAAAGATGTGGCCGAAGCCGGTGGGTACGGAGTTATGTTTGGTCGTGAAATGAACGACGAGCAATTGGCTAATATTACGCATTTGATTGAAACTGAGCCGCGTCGTTGGATTGCTCAAGAGATCATCGATTTTATTGATTTAGAAATAATGGATGGCGAAGATCGCATTTACCGAAAAGCCGATTTACGTGCTTTTGTTATTAGTGAGGCTGAAACTAAAGTTTGGCACAGCGGCCTGACCCGATACACACGGAGTCCAACTTCGTTTATTGTAAATTCATCGCAAGGTGGTGGATTTAAAGATACATGGATAATGAAAAAGTAATTTTTGAATCTGCCCCTATATCCCCTAAAGGGGACTTAAAGAGTGGTATTCGAGACGATAGTAGCTTTACATCCCCTTTAGGGGCTTGGGGCAGTTGCAACTAAAAATAAAAACTAACAGATTATGCAAACACTAACAGCAACAAAAATAAATTCCGGCGTTTCATCTGCAAAGGCAAGTCGCCTTTATTGGCTAGGCAGATATGCCGAACGGGTTTACCTAACATTACATATGCTCCGGAAGCATTTCGACTTAATGATTGACGAAGATAAAGATTCCTATATCACTTTTTGTACTAAAATGGGTATTGAAAACAAGTACACTTCGGCCGAAGATTTTACGAAACGATATTTGTTCGATTGCTCAAATCCTGAATCGGTGATAAGCATGCTTGATCGGGTGAAAGATAACGCCATGATGCTTCGCGAAGAGATTATGACCGAGACGCTTTGTTACATTGAACTCAGCATTGCACACATGAATAAGCCTGAGGTGCAAGATAAAGGAATAGAAGGTTTACAAAGGATTACCGATTATATGTTGGCTTTCTGGGGCTCTATCGATGAGCGTATTGTTGATAATCAAATTCGTCATTCTATTAAGTTTGGAAAATTCGTTGAAAGTTTGGACCTACATATTCGTTTTGATTATCAGTTTAATCGGGTTGAAGGGATTTTTAATAGATTGCTTCATACTATAGAAAAAGAATGCTATATTTGTGATGAGATGACTCTGCTGACGTTGAAACAGCATTTTACATTTGATGATTACAAAAACATAGGTGTGTTACAACTTACAAATAGCTTGTTTCGTGCTTAAAACACAAAATGATAAAACTAAAATACAGTTACAAGACCAGAATAACTTTCAGTGAAAATGTATATCGTCACCATTTCCTATTGAGATGTGCGCCCAGCGTGTTTGATTTTCAGAAAATTATAGAAGAAAAATGCATTATCTCACCCAATGGAACAGTTGCCGTAGGGCGGGATAGTTTTGGTAACCTGATTTATGATGGATACATTGGCGATTTTCATAATTATTTTGAATTTGAAGCAACCGGAGTTGTCGAACAGACTTATTACAGCATAAAAGAGGAACTTAATCCATTGTATCTTTATCCTTCCAAATACACTCAGCCCATGAAAAATATTCAAAAGCTGCTTGATAGTGTTACACTACTGCCTGAAGCTACAACGCTCGAGAAAGTTGTGTTATTGTCGGCAGAATTGCGTAAATTTTTGGCGTACGAATCGGGTGTAACTTCTATTCAAACCACCGCCGAGGAGGCTCTTGAAATTGGCAAAGGTGTCTGTCAGGATTTTTCGCACATACTTATTGCGCTTTGTCGGAAAAACGGCATTCCCGCCCGATATGTCAGTGGTTTTATGCAGGGCGAAGGATTTACGCATGCCTGGATTGAGTATCATGAAAACGGAGTTTGGTATGGTTTTGACCCAACCCACGACCGCTGTATCGAAACGGGCTATATTAAAATTGCACATGGTCGTGATTATTCGGATTGTGCGTTGGATAAAGGTGTATTTACCGGTTTGGCGCAGCAGAAATTAGAAGTATTTTTAAAAGTTGAAGAACAGCAGCAATAAAATAACCACTAAGGCACTAATAATTAAGTTTAATGGATAACACTAAGTTAAAAGTATTATGGTTAGTTGTCACTAGAAAGAAATAAGAGTTTCTTTTTTTGTGTAACTTTGTGTTCTTAGTGCCTTAGTGGTAACTCTTTTGTGAATTAATATGAATAGAATTAAATGATTAAAACCATTATATCCGAAGGACTTCCAGTTGATGAGCAGTTGTTGATTCGAAAAAAAGTAATACAAAACGGCACCGGTCAAAAACGAATTTGCATCGTTACCGGCACACATGGCGATGAGCTTGAAGGTCAATATGTTTGCTTCGAACTTATCCGTCGGTTGAATGAAAATATCCAATTTTTGGATGGAACCGTGGAAGTTTATCCGGCACTTAATCCACTGGGAGTTGACTCTGTCACCCGTGGCATTCCAACATTCGATTTGGACATGAACCGTATTTTCCCCGGCGATCCAAACGGCCATCTCATTGAACACACTGCCTACGAAATTATTCAGGATTTGCGCGGAGCCGACATGGTGATTGATATTCATGCCAGCAATATTTTTCTGCGCGAAATGATGCAAGCCCGTATAAATGTCCAAATGTCCAAAAAACTTATTCCGTTTGCCAACTCACTCAATATCGATTTTATTTGGATCCATGATGCGGCCACAGTGCTTGAATCGACACTGGCTCACTCATTGAACGCAATTAAAACCCCAACCATTGTGGTGGAAATGGGCATTGGAATGCGTATTACCCGCGATTATGGCAATAGGTTAGTGGATGGCATTTTTAATATGATGAAGAAAATGAAAATGTGGTCGGGACCAATTGCAAACGATATTAGCAAACCTATGCTTTCTACAACTGGCGTAGTATGCTTTATGAATGCTGATGTTTCGGGTATTATTATTCCAACGGTTTCGCACTCAGTGGACGTAAAAAAAGGCGATTTGCTTTGTCAAATTGTTGACCCATTCGAAGGAGTTGTGCTTCAGAATGTACTTTCGCCGGTTGATGGTGTGGTATTTACGCTGCGAACCTATCCGGTGGTCTACGAAGGGTCCTTAATAGCCCGAATTTTCTCAAAAACTCCTTGCAGCGAAAGTCTATGAAACAAGAAGTATTATTCCAAATGAAGTCGCCTTACCGCGACGATTTTAAAATACAAGGATTCCGGTTTGGTGAGGGTGAAAAGTCAGTAGCCATTGTTGGTGCCATGCGTGGTGACGAAATTCAGCAGCAATTCACCTGTTCCCAAGTGGTAAAAAACCTCATTGAACTGGAAAAAGAAGGGCGTATTTTGCCCGGACATGAGATTTTAGTAATACCGTCGGCCAATCATTTCTCGATGAACATCAACAAGCGATTCTGGGCAATGGATAATACGGATATCAACCGCATGTTTCCAGGCTACGATAAAGGTGAAACAACCCAACGTATTGCCGCAGCTCTTTTCGATGAAGTACGTGGCTTTAAATACGGCATTCAGCTAGCCAGTTTTTATATGCCAGGTGAGTTTATTCCACATGTAAGAATGATGGACACCGGGTTTCAAAATGTAAAACTTGCCAAGAAATTCGGACTGCCTTATGTACTTGTACGCAAACCAAAACCATACGACACAGCTGTTTTAAATTACAACTGGCAGATATTTGACACACAAGCATTTTCTATTTATTCAGGAGATACAGACACTATCAATAAAGAGTCGGCAAAAATTGCATGGTTATCTATTCTACGCTTTTTGAACAGCATGAAAATTATCAAGAAAGATATGCATGATGGTTTTAATTCGTCTGTTCTGCATGACCATGATTTGGAAACCATAAAATCCAATCAGGCAGGTATTCTTTACAGTCAACGTGGAGCGAAAGACGAAGTGAAGGCAGGTGATTTGCTGGCCAAAATACTTGATCCATTTACAGGTGCGGTTCGTAGTGAGATTCATTCGCCCATTGACGGAACGATATTCTTTGCGCATGATAAGCCGTTGATTCATCAGAATACAGTGATGTATAGAATTGTGAAGTTTTGAGAGATTATTTTCGCTGATTGAGATATTGGCACACCTCCAGAATACAGCTTTCAACACTCGTGAACTGGAAATCTAAGGCCGTTTTAATTTTAGTATTGGAATAATATTGTCTATTGGTGGCTGTGCGTGCTGTTGAACGATCTATTAGTGGGTTAAAACGGAATAACTTTCCCAAGATTTCAGAGACACATCCAACAAGAACAAGCGTCCGTTTGCCAATGCCAATAAATGGACGGCGTTTACCAAAACCATCAGACATCCAACTCAACACATCTTTATTGGAACAATTTTCGGAGACTAAAATAAATCGCTCACCCGATACCACTGAGTTAGTAAGCTGAATCATAGCAGCAACCACATCCCTAACATCCACATATCCACTACCGCCATTGGTATAAAATGGCAAGCCTTTACGAACCTGAGAAAACAATTGGGAACTGCCATTATTCGTTCCCGACACACCCAAAATTATTCCAGGATTTACAATGACTGCCTTGAGCCCTTTTTCAATTCCAAGCCAAACTTCAAGTTCGGAATAAAACTTGCTCCGGGAGTATAACGATCGGCTTTCACTATCCTCCCAAATAGAATTTTCATCAATCTGTTTATTGTCTTTTTCATGTCCACAAGCTGCGATAGAACTTACAAAACATAATTTCGTAACTCCGTGCTTCAATGCTGCCTCAACCACATTTCTAGTCCCAATTACATTTGTATCGAGCAAAATATCGGCATTATCAGCAAACGAAACAACCGCAGCACAATGATACACCACAGTTATCTCCTGCATCACAGCATTAAGCAACTCTAAGTCGAGCACATCGGCTATTCTCCAATCGATGCGAGCCAGATACGCATCGGGATTAGATGTATAAAAACTGAAAATGCTATACAGAGATTCAAGCTTACTTGTGGCACGACGAATTGCAACTACTCGATCATTTTTTTGCAACAATTGCCACATCAAATTTCCACCTACTAAACCGGTAGCACCTGTTACCAATATCATTTTCTCCGAATTTTTATTTGAACTTCAAAAATACGGAAAGAAAACAGTATTTTTGCATTTAATTTTAGAAAAAAGTAAAACGACAGTACACAGTTGACTGCCGTATGTAGACTAAGGAATTATGCAAACTATTTGTGTTTACTGTGCATCCAGCACCCAAATTAACTCCCGATACTTTGAAGCAACATCTCGTCTGGGAAAAATCCTAGCCGATGCAGGACTTTCTGTTGTATTTGGTGGAGGTGCTACCGGGTTAATGGGGCAATTGGCCAACAGTATGCTGGAAGCAAATGGAAAAATAACTGGTATTATTCCACAATTCATGTGCGACCAGCAATGGCACCACAACGAGTTAACCGAGTTGATAGTGGTGGAAACCATGCATGAACGCAAAGAAAAAATGGCTCAAATGGCCGATGCAGTTATTGCACTGCCTGGCGGCTGCGGAACTTTCGAGGAATTAATGGAGGTAATCACATGGAAACAATTGGGAATTTTTAGTAAACCAATTATTATTCTAAACATGGAAGGTTACTACAACTCACTCATAAGTATGCTTCACCAAGCAGTGGATGAAAAATTTATGCGCGAAATTCACAAAGACATGTGGAAGGTGGTAGAAACCCCCGAAGAAGTGCTATCAGCCATTGTGAATTCGGCCGACTGGGACTCAAATGCACGTAAGTTTGCAGCTATGTAATTGATTATATGATACAACAGGACACCTTAAAACTGCTCACCGACAGTACACAATCATTGACAGTAGACTCGTTGGCAAGGGTTGATTCGTTGGCCAAGGCTGACTCACTGGCCACTGTTGACTCGCTACGTATTGTTGATTCAATCAGAACTGTTATTAGGCTCACACGAGGCTTTGTAGGCACAGTACATCCGTCGTTCCCAAATACCGAAGCATGGGTTTTTATTGTAGTATTGGCTTTATTTTTCTTGCTCGTATTCTCCATATCCCGCTCAGGAAGTTTAATAGGCGAAACCGCTAAAGATTTCTTTCATGTAAAAGAACGCTCAAGCATATTCAGCAAGGCTACAGTAAACGATTTCCAAATACGACTTTTCATCATTATTTTCTCTATTGGTGTGTATAGTTTGTACAGTTATTACATTCTACATCACCAAAATACACCATTCTCCATTCTTAAGTTTGGATTAGTTATGCTTATTACTTTCGGGTTCTTTTGGTCAAAATCAATAATATTCGACATTATGGGCTATGTATTTCTTGAACCAATAAGCCTTAAAATGGCTAAAGACAGCTACTTCAACATACTTTCTTTATTGGGAATAATCATATTTCCATTACTCATAATTCAAATATATTACCCTTACAACTTGTACAATATCACAAACATTATAAGCTTGACAGCGTGCTCATTAGGATACATTCTAATTATTTTTAAACTATTTCAAATATTTTTTCACAAAACTATAGCTTCGTTTTATATATTGTTGTATCTTTGCACCCTCGAATTTTTACCCCTAATTGCTTTATATCAGGTGTATGAATTAATTATATAGGGTGTTTTATTTTTAAAAATTACTGCTTTGAAAATTAAAAAGATACTAGTATCGCAGCCTAAGCCAACCACTGAGAAGTCTCCCTATTTTGATATTAGCGAAAAGTATAATGTCAAAATAGAGTTTAGACCTTTCATTAAGGTTGAACCGATTTTTGCGAAAGAATTTAGGACTCAGCGCATTTCTATTTTAGACTCCACGGCTATTATATTTAATGCGCGTCATGGAATTGATCATTTTTTTCGCCTTTGCGAAGAAATGCGTGTGGTTATTCCGGAAACAATGAAATACTTCTGCGTTTCCGAATCTGTAGCGTTATATTTACAGCGTTACATTCATTACCGTAAACGGAAAGTATTCTACCCTGCCACCGGCAAACTGATTGATTTGGTGACAATAATGAACAAGCATACGGATGAAAAGTATTTGTTTATTACCTCTGATGTTCAAAACGAAGACACTATGTCGACACTTGAAAAATCGAAAATAACTTACAGCCAGGCCATTATGTACAAAACGGTTAGTAATGATTTTGGTTCATTAGAGGAATTCAACTACGACATGCTGCTTTTCTTTAGTCCGATTGGCATTGCGTCATTACTGAAAAATTTTCCAAACTTTACTCAGGGCGATATTCAAATTGGCTGTTTTGGTGCTACCACCGCTCAAGCTGTGCACGATGCAGGACTCAGACTAGACATTGAAGTTCCCTCACCGGGAGTACCTTCCATGACTATGGGACTGGAAAATTACCTGAAAGAAAGTAACAAGAAAACGCGAAAATAAATCGTTTCTTACAAATTACGCTATCCCAAAAGTATCGAAGATTTTCCGTACTTTTGGGATAGTTTTATTTTATACCCATGAACCACCCAAACTCATTCCCAAAATCGGAGCATTTATGCGGCGAAAAACGTATCACCCGACTGTTTACTCAGGGGAATGCTTTTATTGCTTACCCGCTAAGGGTGGTTTATCTGATTGAACCGAAAAAAGATGCAGAAACTGCCTCGGTAATGGTGAGCGTCCCCAAAAAACGATTTAAGCGTGCCGTTAAACGCAACCGGCTAAAACGACTTATGCGCGAAGCATACCGCCTAAACAAACAGGAGCTTACCGAGAAATTAAATCAGAAGGAAATGCAGATTCATGTTGCTTTTAATTACGTTTCGGACGATGTGCTTGATTTTGCACAAGTAGAAAAAAAAATGAAAGTTGCACTACTGCGATTAATGGAGAAAATATAGAACATTTGTAAGCTATTCGCAAACCATTAATTATGAAAAAAGTACTGCAATTTATCATACTACTTCCAGTATATTTTTACAAATATAGTATATCACCACTATTTCCTGCTCGTTGTAGGTATAGCCCAACCTGCTCCCAATACACCATTGAGGCAATTAAGAAGTATGGAATACTTAAAGGCGGACGACTGTCGATAAAACGAATCAGCAGTTGCCATCCATGGGGTGGTAATGGATATGATCCTGTACCATAAAAAGTGGTTAAGTGACCGAATGAAAAAATGCGGGTTTTAATTGTTACGATTAAGAAAAATTGTATCTTTGTCATCCGCTTATTTTTTTCAAAAGCTGTATTTTACATTGGAAAAACATGCTAAACATATTGCACTCTACCCATTTTCACTTCTATACGGAGTGGTTACAGGAATACGTAACTGGCTGTTTGAAAACGAAATACTTAAATCTACAAGTTTTAAAATTCCAATAATTTCTGTTGGAAACCTGGCTGTTGGTGGAACGGGAAAAACTCCTCATACCGAATTTATTCTATCGACACTACAAGATAACTGTAAAATTGCGGTACTGAGTCGTGGATATAAGCGCAAAACCAAGGGATTTCAACTGGCCGATTCCAATTCTAACAGCCTGACAATAGGTGACGAACCGTTTCAAATCTATCAGAAATTCCCGAAAGTTACAATAGCAGTTGACGAAAAGAGGGTACATGGCGTAAAAACTCTGCAATCCCTCCTACCCGACCTGCAACTAATAGTGCTCGACGACGCGTTCCAACACCGCTACATTCAACCGGGTCTATCCATCTTGCTAACCGACTATTCTAATCTTTATAGCCGCGATATGCTTCTTCCGGCGGGAAGTCTGCGTGAATGGCACAGCGGAAGTAAGCGTGCAAATATAATTGTGGTAACTAAATGTCCAATCCATATATCGCCTATCGACATGCGCATTATTGAGTCGGAACTAAAGCCCGAAAACAATCAGTTGTTGTTTTTTTCTTCTTTTGTTTACAACGAAATAGTGCCGGTTTTTCAGGACACAGAGACCGGAAGATGGACATTGAACCGTATAAAAGAAGAGAATGCGGCAATAATGCTGGTTGCAGGTATTGTATCGCCCGAACCAATTGTGGATTATCTAAATGCCTTTAGCCATAAAATTGAATGTCTGTTTTTCAAAGATCATTATGATTTCCAGCAA
>Ga0302213_1000124_pt1 | contig 51363 bp, 53 predicted proteins | sample II_Fen_N1_2_FD_194583 | JGI IMG/M metagenome (GOLD analysis project Ga0302213, IMG submission 194583) | Peat permafrost microbial communities from Stordalen Mire near Abisko, Sweden - II_Fen_N1_1 | ecosystem: Environmental > Terrestrial > Soil > Wetlands > Permafrost | place: Sweden: Abisko...
CTGAATCTACTTTTTCAGTGGGGTTTCTTATTTTATAGTAGAATGGATTTTCAACAGTAGTTGTTTCGAAACGAATCAACTATAAATCATCCTTTTTATAAGTAGCAAAAAACACACTTTCTTTGCAACAGAATTAGACAATGATACTCTCAAATTCAACCAATGATACATTCAAATTATAACAATAACTAATTATGCCGAAAGTTACAGACCCTAGAGTAATACAAGGAAAAATCAATCGAGACAATGAAATTTACAAATATTTCAAGAAACGCTTTGAGCATGATGGAACGCGATATGAGGTTATTGAAAATGAGATAATATTAAAGTTCGGTGTCTCTGCAAGTGCATTAGCTAAGATAGTGAAAAAAGGGTGATTATATCACTAAATAGAAACCTCTCTTTTCAATGCTGTTTTAGTCTATTGATTGTAAGTTATCATTACACAAATAAAAAACGAATGCGAAGCCTGCGAAGTGGCTCGCGAAGTACATAAACAATCAGATATTTAAACTCAAAAACAAAATGGAAGAAATTGTAAACAAAATTGATGAATTTATCAAAGCACATGAAGTATTAGTTAATGGAACTAGCGGTGATGTTCAAATTAGTAATTACAATAAAATTGCTAAGCTAAATCAGGTAAAACAACTGATTAATGAGTATAACAATATTAAATAATTTTCGGTATGGAAAAACAATTGATATTTGAAGATACTCCAAAGATTCAGGAGTACATGAAATCTCTAAACAATAACATGCCGTTATTGCAAAGTGTTATTGACCGTCTGGAAAACATGGAAATTGACCCAGTGATTTCAGAACTATACATATTGGCATTGACATTCAAACAAAACAATATGTCTGAAAAGCAAATGCAACAGTATATTGAGGACTATCTGCGTGAAAAGCTTGTTGATAAAGCCGAAAATGCTACAATAGGTGGGATTAAAGTTAGCCGGGATAAGCTAATTGAAATGGTTGAAGTACCAAATTGTAAAGATTTTGTGAATGCCTTCTATAAATTGAAAGATAATTTACATGGAGTTACACAGTTAGATTTTAATAAATACGAATTAATTGATACGGTCGTTTCAATTAAAGAAAGTGCCCAGGGTGAAGTTGCAGAAATGTTCCGTACTTATGCTACTACGGATAAACAATATGAAACATATTTAATTGCTAAGGCGGTAGCTGACAAATTGAATGAACTTGAAAGTAAATGCAATCATGCATTATACAAAATCGACAGAACAACAATATCAAACAGCTTCATTTTCTTGGAACTTTATAACGGTCGTTGGGATGTAAATTCTCATTTCATTCAAAGTTTACCATAAATTATTAAGAGATGAGCAGGGTTTTAATTGGAGTTTTAGCTCTGTTCATATCCTAATAAATTACATTGTATTTACATTATTATCAAATCATATTTTAAAAACCTAAAGTTAGGTTATGAATACAGAAAAATTAATTGGCGAAGTATCGCTAGAACAAATTGCATCGTGGAAAGCAAAGTACGAAAAAGTACATGGTGTAGTTGTAGATGGACACATTGCTTATGTCCGTAAAATTGACCGGAACACTACGAGTTATGCACTTAGTCAGATGTCGTTCAAAATGTCGAAAAATGACAACGATACAAACGACATTGAAATGAATATGGGAAAACTTGCAAAAACAGGTGAAGCCGTATTGAATAACTGTTGGATTGGCGGTTCTGAAGAAATCAGAAAGGATGAAAGCCTTTGGGTGAATGCGTGTATCAAAGCAGGTGAATTGATTGAGTTCAAGGAGACTGAACTAAAAAACTTTTAAGCGAGGCTGAAGAACACAGTGAAAACGATTGGGTTGGCTTAATGTCAACCCAATTAGAATATTATCTGGGTTTTGATGTCTCGCATCTAACAGACAGACAATGGGCGATGAAGATTTGCCATTTAGAATATCTTCGGAAAAAAGAAGCTGAATCAAACAAGCAATAATGGGACCAGGTGTTGAATACATATTACGAGCGAGAGATTTATTAAGCGGTGTTTTGAATAATGCTTCAAAGGCTGCTGGCAATGTATCAAAAAGCGTTGATGGTGTTGGTAAATCAACTGAAAAGGCAATGATTCAGGCAGAAAAAAGCGTTAATCGTGTTTCTCAGTCTTGGAAGGGTTACATAGAAAAAGTAAAAGAATCAAATTCAGAGACCCAAAGTTTAGCTAGTGGAATAGGTCGTGTAGTTGGTACGCTTGCAGTTCTTCAGGGTATAAAGAGTATTGTAAAAATGGGTGCTGACCTTGAACAATCAACAATTAGTTTCGAGGTATTGTTAGGCAGCGCACAAAAGGCTCAAATAATGTTGGCTGGGCTGAATAAGTTTGCCAACGAAACGCCTTACGAAAACAAACCGTTGATTGATCAGGCTAAGTTATTACTTTCGTTTGGTACTTCAGCAGAAAAGATTTTGCCAACCCTGAAAATGCTTGGTGATATTGGTATGGGAGATACCAATAAAATGCAATCGTTGACATTGGCTTATGCTCAAATGTCGAGTGCCGGAAAATTACAAGGTCAGGACTTATTACAAATGGTAAATGCTGGATTCAATCCGTTGCAAATAATGGCTAAAAACCTTTCAAAAAAAATAGGTATTAGCCAAATTGAAGCTTATTCGAGATTAAGAGACCAAATGGAGAAAGGCAAAATATCAGCCCAAATGGTTGAGGATGCATTTCTACAAGCTACAAGTAAAGGAGGCATGTTTTTTGGAATGATGGAACGAATGAGTAAAACTGCAGCCGGGCAATTTACCACTCTTACTGGAGGTTTAAATCAAGCTGGTGCTAGCTTAGGATTGAAGTTACTTCCTTACGTCAACACATTACTGTCCATTTTGATTCCTTTATCTGATTGGATAGGTCAAAATGTAGATATGTTGTCTCAGTTGGCAAATACTGTTGGTATTGCTGTTATAGCATTTTATCTTATAACTGGAGCTATTAAAGCCTGGGCGGTTGCTTCTCAGATTTTAGCCGTTATTACAGGCAAGGCAACTATAGCTCAACTAATGCTCAATGGAGCATTAAGTTTCAATCCTATTGGAATTGTGATAATTGCCATAACGGCGTTAATTGCGTTGTTAGTTGTTGCTTGGAATAAGTTTGCCTGGTTCAGAGGTGGAGTTTTGGGGCTTTGGGAAACATTTAAACTATTCGGCAATTTTCTAAAAGATGCTGTAATGAATACAGTTCACGGACTTATTGATATGTTTGTGGGATTAGGTAAAATCATTGATGGCATTTTTCACCGTGACTGGGGTAAAATAAAGGATGGAGCAAAACAAGCTGGTTCTGGCTATGTAAATAGTTTTGCAGGTGGTGGCATTGTAAAATCTGCTATCGAAAACGGTTCAAAAGTTGGTAAAACATGGGCGAAAGGATATAAAAATGGGGTTGAAAGTTTCAATAAAGAAGAAGCTGCAAAGCAAGCCGAAAAGAAAAAATCCGGCATTAATGCAACAAACTTATTAGGCGGTAGTTCACTAGCTGGTGACAGTGCAACTAAAGCGATTAATACAGATGATAAAATTAGAAGTATTTCTAGTGGTGGCAGTAAACAAACTAATATAACTATCAATATAAATAAAGAGATGATTGGTTCATATACGGTTCATGTTTCAACAGCAAAAGAGGGCGTTGATAATATGAAGGATATGGTAATTCAGGCTCTATCACAAATTATGAATAGCTCAAATAGAATGGCTTTAGAATAAAATTACTTGTAAATTATTATTGAAGAATATAACAAAAAAAATAACAATATGAATTCAGTCAATTTCGAGAATAAATACCAACAATTTCCACTATCTACAGAATCCTTGATATTTATACAGGATATAATACAACAATCGCATAAATTAGCATTAATTGGTGGGGTTGATAAATATATTTTAAGTGGTTGTACAAATACAAATGGCAATAATTGGAGTGAGGGGATTTTATCGATTAATGGTGAATTATTACCGTTTAAAGGTGGTAATGGGACATTAACATCAACGGTAAGAATTAAAGACGTGAAAAGAGATGTAATTGCCGGATATGACACTTATGAAAGTGTTTATACAGAACGTTACGTTGAATTCGGGACTAACATTGGTAATGTAAATACTTATGTTTGGAACACATTTACTAAATTAAAATCAAATTTAGAGTTGGAAGCACAAAGCGCAACTAAAGAAGAGTTGGAAGTTGTAAGAAGTTTAGTAATGCCCAAAGGTGGCATAATTATGTGGAGTGGTTCTATTGCCGAAATACCTATAGGATTTGCATTGTGTAATGGAAGTACAGTTAACGGATTAGTAACACCAAATTTAAGTGGGCGTTTTATTGTTGGTTTAGATGAAAGCATTACAACGAGCACAGTCCCAACAAATGTTGCTGACTTAACAGAAAATTATGGAATTGTAGGCAGCAGAGGTGGTAAACCAAATGTGTTGCTTGAAGCTGCCAACATACCTAAACTAACAATAAAAGGTAGAGGTGGGGCTGATGACAAAAATTTCTCTAATCAAGATTCATTATCAGGAAGTGATAAACCTGCAAATGAAGGTTGGGATTTTGATTATAATATTGGTAATGAAAACCCAAATCGAATTGAAAACCGCCCGCCTTATTATGTATTAGCGTATATTATTAAGGTTGTCTAAAACAATAATTAATTGACATACCAATAACCTACCACCATTCTCTACTTTTTTTCATACTCTAACTATAAAAAATAGGTATTAGGTTATTTCCTTTAATAAAACTAGTGGTATGACAATATTTTCTTAAACCATTTATATACTAACACATAATAAGCTCAGACGATTGCGTTAATGGTTTCTCAGTATCTAAAGATAGTATCTAAAGATAAATTGTCTGAGCTTATATTATAATCATATTACAGCCTAAGAATCTCCTACCTTTGTTTTTGACTCTGACAAAAAATAAAGATCTTAGGTTGTAATTTTATATTTAAAATTTAATCTGTCAGTGTGCTCTCATTATTGTTTTTCTACAGAGATATAACAATAACTGACGGATTAAATAGTTTATTCTATTTTATTATTAAATTTAAGTTTGATAGATAGCTGGTTCGTGACGAATAGGCTATTTTTTTTGAATAATATGGGTGAGTATAAATGAACCGGGGCGGATAGGTGATAAATCACCAATTCGCCCCGGGTAGCATCAGAGTACGCAACTCCGACATTACAAATGTAGTAATTTTTTACAATATAGCTATAATGTCCTAATTAATTTTAAACGATTTTCTATTCTTTAAAAAACAGCATCCATGAATCACTTGAATTTCTGCTAAACAATAGCCTTTTATCATCAAACCTATAATATGTTGTACCTGATTTTAATAGCTTTTCTGTATTTTCATTCGGATTTATAAACTTGTACCAAAATGGGGATAGGTCTAAATACTTACCAGTAACACTATAAAATGTGTATTGCAATGTTCCTTCTTTTTCTAAATCTGGATTACTTCCAACTATTCTAACTTGAAAGTAAATAGGGATTATATCGGTTGTGTCAGAATAGTTAACGTACTTTACAGCATACATATAATTTTTAGTTACATATCCCTGAGATTTATATTTATATGTACGCTTTGAATTTAACAAAATGCTATCTGATAACTTACGAATATCATTTGTATTGTCCGTTATAAACTTCAAATTACCTTGAGAATAAGTAAATGATGTCATAGTCAAAAATAAAAAGATGCTTATTGCTTTCATGATTTTAAAGTTAAATTAAATGCGAAGTTATAATAATTAATTGATTATACAAAAGAAAATGATATTCCAATAAATATCGAAATATACAGTAATTTAGGGTAAATTTATATGCTTATTTCGAAAATATTTTTTACCGTTCGTTTTGCCATAAATTAATTTGACTATTTGGCGAAAACATATTGGCCTAAAATTTCATTTCAAATTATTAATGATTTTTTTTCAACTTAAAAGATATTTATATAGACGATTTTACTAAATTTGTAGCATGTTAATCACAATTACTCACCAATCACAAATCTAATAATATGACTATTCGTCAACTATCCGTTTTCCTGGAAAACAAAACCGGTCATTTGAATGAAGTTTTATCAGTACTGGCCAGAAACAACATCAATATTATTGCTCTAACCGTTGCAGATTCAAGCGATTACGGCATTCTTAGAGCTATCGTATCCGATCCCGAAAAAGCCCTACAAGCCCTGCGTGCTGAACATTACACGGTTCGTGTGCACGATATTCTATCACTTGAAATGGATGCTGCCCCCGGTTCTATGTCGCACATCCTCGACATCTTCACAACTGCCGACATCTGCATTGAATACGTCTATGCCTTTAGCTTTGGCAGCAAATCCATCTTAATGATTCGAACCGACAACTGCGACAAAGCACAGGAAGTCATTAAAAACAATGGGTTGAAATCAATCAGAGAAGTGGATTTTAAATAAAACATCCCTATTTTGTCAGCCGACGGAGAAAAACAATAGCAAACTTACTCACACAATAAATATCACGACCGAAGGAAGTAATATCGTTTTGCGAAGCGAAACTAATATCACGAAGTTAATATCACGACCTTAGGGAGCCAACACCACACAGCAATTATGATTTGGAATAAAGAAATAGAATGCATGAGCAGTCAGGATATGCGTGCATTACAAAGCGAACGACTAATAAAATTAGTGAATCATGTATACACCAACGTACCATTTTACCGCAAACGCATGGACGAAACGGGAGTTAAACCGTCAGACATACAATCAATTGACGATATAGTAAAACTACCATTCACTTACAAAACCGACCTGCGCGACCATTATCCGTTCAACCTTTTTGCCGTACCAATGAAAGACATTGTACGTGTACATGCTTCGAGCGGAACAACAGGAAAACCAACCACTGTAGGCTACACCAAAAACGACATCGAAAACTGGCGTGAAGTGCTGGCGCGTTGCCTTACCATGGCTGGAATCTCCGACGAAGACGTGATGCAGGTTTCATATGGCTATGGATTGTTTACCGGCGGATTGGGCGTTCATTATGGTGCCGAAACGGTTGGTTGCGCCGTGATTCCAATTTCGGGTGGAAATACGCGCCGTCAGTTACAATTAATGTCTGATTTTGGGTCTACTGTATTGGCTTGCACGCCATCGTATGCACTTCATCTGGCCGATGCACTTGCTGAAAATGGTTATTCGCTGGACGACATGAAATTAAAAATCGGCGTTTTCGGTGCTGAGCCATGGACGGAGAACATGCGACTGGAACTGGAAAAGAAATGGGGAATAAAAGCATACGACATTTATGGACTGAGCGAAATAATGGGACCCGGCGTAGCCAACGATTGTTCCACGCATACAGGTTTGCACGTTCAAGAAGACCATTTTTTCCCGGAAATTGTACATCCTGACACCAAGTTGCCAATGGCAGATGGCGAAGAAGGTGAACTGGTATTCACCACACTCACCAAAGAAGGAATTCCGCTGCTACGCTACAACACCCGCGACTTGTCGACACTGAACCGTAAAAAGTGCGAGTGCGGAAGAACAACTGTGCGCATGAAAAAAATTACCGGACGAAGCGACGATATGCTTATTATCCGTGGCGTAAATCTGTTCCCATCGCAAATTGAACACGTGCTGCTCGAAATGGGAGAAACCAGTGCGCACTATATGCTTTATGTAGATCGGAATAATAATCTGGACACACTCGAACTGAAAGTGGAACTGGACGAAACCCGCATGGTAGAAACTATCCGCGACCTACAAATGCTTTCGCGCAAAATTGAACATGCGCTCAACAGCGCCATTGGTCTTAGCGTAAAAGTAACACTGGTAGAACCTAAAACCATTGCACGCAGCGAAGGAAAAGCTGTAAGGGTGGTGGATAATAGGAAAAAATGATTTCACTGATATTATTCACTTCGATCGTGATAAAAGTTCACTACATTCATTCAAATTAAACTTTTCCTAAGTCTTGAGCTTAGGAAAAGTTGCTATTTTAAATTAGACAAAAAATGACCATCAATAAAGAATTAGTTGATTCGCTTTTCAGTCAATTTGGGCAAGCGGATATTACCCGATTATCCATTCGCGAAGTGGGTAAACTGGTAGCTCAAATTGAGCAAGAAAGCAGACAAGAATTTATCCACATGGAAATGGGCGTTCCCGGATTGCCCGCCTCGGCCATTGCTATTGCTGCAGAAAAAAAAGCGTTGGAAAACGGACTTGCTTCGCAATACCCACACATCGAAGGCATTCCATTTGCCAAAAATGAGATAGCACGCTTTGCTAAACTATTTATCAACCTGGATGTTGCCCCGGTAAATTGCATCCCCACTGTTGGTGGCATGCAAGGCAGCTTTGCAGCCCTGTTGGCGGCAGCGCGTACCAATACCGAAAAGCCTTACACGCTATTTATTGATCCGGGATTTCCTGTAAACAAGTCGCAACTGCAACTTATGGGTGTTCCGTTTAAGTCATTCGACATACTGAATTTTAGGGGAGAAAAGTTGAAAGATAAATTGGAATCGTACCTCGCCGAAAACAATATTTGCTCCATTTGCTATTCGTCACCTAATAATCCGTCGTGGATTAGCCTCAACGAACGTGAACTACAAATAATAGGTGAACTAGCTACCCAATACGACGTGATAGTGGTGGAAGACCTCGCCTACTTTGGCATGGATTTTCGCCAGCACTACGGACAAGCGGGCATTGCGCCATTTCAACCAACAGTGGCAAACTACACCGACAACTACATCCTATTACTTTCGGCGTCGAAAATATTCAGCTATGCCGGACAGCGTATTGGCATGATGATAACTTCGGAGAAACTGCGCACCCGCAGCTACCCAAACCTGAAAAACTATTTTACGAGCGATGTGCTGGGGCATTTTATTCCTTACGGCGTACTGTATGCCACCACCGCTGGTACGTCGCACACCGCACAATATGCGCTGGCCTCAACATTGAAAGCGGTAAACGACGGTGAGATTGATTTCGTAGCCGGACTGCACCCATATGGCGAAAAAGCCAAATTCATGAAGGCCTTATTCCTGAAATATGGCTTCTACATTGTGTACAACGATGAAGACCGTGAACTGGCTGACGGATTCTATTTCACCATTGCCTACCCCGGTCTGACCAGCGGCGAACTGATGAAAGAATTCCTTTACTTTGGCATAAGTGCCATTTCGCTCTCCATTACCGGCAGCGAAAATCCTAACGGACTGCGTGCCTGTGTTTCGTTCGTACGGTTAAATCAAATGGCAATCTTAGAAGAACGCTTAAAGGCATTTATAATGGCTAATAAATAAAAACATGAAATTCGATCCTCAAAACTATAATCTACCGGGCAAAACAAAACTGCATTACATTGGAGAAAAACATGTTGGAATTGTGAAGTTAATCAAAAGCCGCATTATCCAGAAAGATGCTGCTAAAATTGTGGAAATGTCCAGGCAAATAAAAAGTATTGAGCCAACTATGAATATATCATTGATTTGCACCTCAAATATCTGCTCTAAATCCAAAGCGTTATTCCAAAGTGAAGGTATTTCGGTTATAATTGAAGACTTACAAGCTAATTTCATTGATTAATTATGAACACCAATATTCCGACAGAGATTCAAGAAATTGCCAAGAATATTTATAGAACTATCCGACAAGAAAATCCGATAACAGATACCATAACACTACTTCATATTGCCGATGAATATACTCTCATTGCGCAAGGGACAGATGATAAGAAACCCGAAAAACTGTGGTTATTAGATATTGGAACAGAAAAAACTGCGCATGAATTCTTTAAACACAATCCACCAACTCCCGGAGAAGTAGAGAACGCCATCACGGTTGTTGAAGATGAGGTAATGCCGTTGCACAAATTACTTGAGCCTAGTTCAACCTTATATAGTTTCGACTCAAGTATCTATAAAATAGCCTTGCAAACTATTTCTACAGAACAAAAAAATGAAACTATTCTTTCTCGAAGTGACATGGAGCAGATTTTTGATCGGCTAGCAGCAATTATATCAGGTCGTCCAGCCAGCACGGACATTTTACCAACTGAGAATTCTTTTGCTGCCACATTATTGATTCTTCGTGAAGTAATGCATCATTTAGGTTTTAAAGAAATTATTATTAAGCCTTAAAGCAGAATAGACTGTATATCAATAATAAAACATAACATCCAAATCTTTGATTATAAGGTTTGGATTTATTTTTCGTAGATTTGTGCCTCAATTCAATTTTTTATGTCCAAAATAAACATACAACTTACTGGCGTTGCAGCCGAACTTACGCTTGGCAATTACATGCCAACTGACCCAACCATTATGAGTAATTGGGAGGATTTTTATCATTACAATGATTTAATTCATGTGTCCCAACTAATTACTGACCATATCTCTGAAATTCAGATAGAACAGGACGATGAAGTGATTTTCACTGGTCAAATTCCAACGAATCATATCAGCAATCAAAAAAGTATTTCGCCAATTTTCGTACAGCGGGCATTATACCTTCGTACCGAATGTGCTGAACAAGCTGTGTACGAATGCAATTTTGAAACTGAGAATTTTGATAGATCAAAACTTTTCTTTAAGACTCAAGACTACGATTTGCTTTTCAAGGTTGGGAGCTCATTCCTTTCTAAAATCACTTACGACAAAAAAGAACTTAATATAGAATGGGTTAGCGGCAAACCAGTTGGCAATATTTGTCTTCTCTGTCGTTTCGAAAATGGTTATTTAGTGCCACTATTCGATGCCATAAAAAAAATTGAGTCAAAAACAGCACTTTAGTTAACAGCCCAAATTAGCAATAAGAAGTACAAGAAAAAGCGCACTTACTTAGAACTTATTTATATCAGTTGTGTTATAATTAGTACGAAAACAAACTAAGTCATTCGCAATATGAAAAATAAAAGTATTCTACTATTTATCATTATATCCTTCTCAATTTCAGCATTTTCGCAAAAAGGAATAATTAAAGGGCATGTATTCAATGCAAAAACCAATGCTCCACTGGAATTTGCAACTATCCAAATTGAAGGAACAACTATTGGAGCTACTTCCGATATTAATGGGAACTTCATTTTCACCGCTGTAGAACCGGGGTTTAAGAAACTATTGGTACAATCTATTGGTTTTGAAAAAACAATATCACCTGAAATTCAGGTGCAAGGAAATCAAACTTTGTTTATTGATATACCCGTTAATGAAAGTTCTATTAATTTACAGGAAGTTACGGTTCGTCAAAACTTAAATATAAAACGTATTGAAAGTCCAATTTCCGTGCTATCAGTTGGAGTTCAGGAAATTGAGAAGAGTGCCGGCGCTAACCGCGATGTATCTAAAGTAATTCAAGCTTTGCCGGGAGTTGGTGCAACGGATCCAAACAGAAATGACCTGATTGTACGTGGAGGAGGTCCTTCGGAAAACGTGTTCTACCTCGACGGTGTAGAAATACCTGTAATCAACCACTTTGCCACACAAGGTTCATCCGGTGGAACTGTAGGGGTTATCAATCCCGATTTTGTACGCGAAATAAACTTCTACACCGGAGCATTTCCGGCCAATAGAGGCAATGCACTTAGTTCGGTAATGGAGATCAGACAAAAGGATGGAAGTCAGGATCGTATTCACACCAAACTATCTGTGGGTGCAACAGACGCAGCACTAACGCTCGATGGTCCCATTGGTAAAAAATCAACATTTATTGTCTCGGCGCGCCAATCATATTTGCAGTTTCTATTTGCAGCAATAGGTCTCCCTTTTCTGCCTACTTACAACGATTTTCAATTAAAATATAAATACCAGATTGACAAAAAAAATGAAATCTATTTCATTGGCATTGGTGCAATAGATGATATGGTACTCAACACAGGCATTAAAAACCCTACCGAAAGTCAAAGTTACCAATTGTCGTATCTCCCCACCTACAAACAATGGAATTATACAGTTGGAACAGTTTATAAGCATTATGCCGATACCCATTTTGACACATGGGTATTAAGTCGCAATATGCTTCGGAACACCAATTTCAAATATCTGAACAACGACGAGACCCAGGCTAAAACATCCGATTACAAGTCGGACGAAGCTGAGAATAAACTTCGCTTCGAACGTAGTTACCCCGATTTGCCTGTAAAATTATCGTTTGGTGGTGGTTTAAAATACTCGCATTATACCAACCAAACTGAGCGAAGTATTTATATAAGTGGCACCACCAGCCAGCTGAGTTACAACACAGCCATAAATCTTTTTGGATATCAGGCATTTATTCAGGCTTCAAAAAAACTCATGAATGAAAAATTGAAACTCTCGTTGGGAATAAACGTAGCTGGGTTGGATTACAATAATAATATGCGGCGTAACCCGCTCAACCAATTCTCGCCACGCCTGTCAGCCTCATACGGCATAACCGACAAACTCGATTTGAATGCAAACATAGGCCGTTATACTCTACAACCAGCCTACACCACATTGGGTTATAAAAATTCGGCAGGGATTTTTATAAATCAAAATGAAAACCTGACTTACACAATTTCCAATCAAGCTATAGCCGGTTTTGAATATCGGCCAATGGAAAAAGTAAGAATGACCCTTGAAGGCTTTTATAAAGGGTATGAGAAATACCCGTTTTCGGTTGCTGATAGATTAAGCACTGCCAGCAAAGGAACAAATTACGGACAGGTAGGCGATGAAGAAATTGTTTCTACAGGCAAGGGGCATGCATACGGTGTTGAATTCTTAGCCAAAATTATGGAAATGAAAAAGCTGAACATGACACTAACTTACACATACTTCAGGAGTGAGTTTACCGATGCAGCCGGAAACTATGTGCCATCATCGTGGGATACAAAGCACCTGCTAAACCTTATTGCCAGTTACAAATTACCTAAAAACTGGAATGTAGCTATTCGCTGGCGCTTTGTTGGTGGAGCACCTTACACACCGGTTAATTTGTCCACCTCTAGTCAAAAAGCGGTTTGGGACGTATCAAATCAAGCTGTATTGGACTATTCCAAATTTAATTCAGAGCGTTTTCCAAACTCACATCAACTTGATATGCGAATTGATAAGGAGTTTTATTTCAAAAAATGGGTGCTAAACTTATATGCCGACGTGCAAAATGTCTACAACTTCAAAACGCAGGGCGAGCCGGTCTACACCAATTTAAAAAATCCACCTGTAGATTCAAACGACACGAATATTGATCCCGCTGATGCGTCGAGATATGTTCTGCGAACCATAGAAAACTCCAACGGTATGATACTTCCAACTATTGGATTAATAATCAAGATATAACTCTCTACTAATAAGCCCCATACTTGAGATCCAATCTCAACACACAAAAAAGCGCCACAAGATAAACTCACGGCGCTTTATTTGCTTAGTATTCATTATTTTTTTAGTTCTGGATATACAATTCTGGTGTGGTAAAAACTCTTTATCTTTTCTACAAAAACAGTTTTCACAGTTTCCACATCCTGAAAGGTAATTGGAGCATCTTTAAACTGTCCTTCAGCTATTTGTCCATCAATCATAGTTTCAACCATTTCACGAATACTGGCTTCGGAATAAACCTCTAAAGTTCTTGAGCGTGCTTCCACAGCATCCGCCATCATTAAAATAGCTGTTTCTTTATTATTTGGCAACGGACCTGGATACGTAAAAATTGCCTCGTCTGGTTTTTTCTCAGGATTGGCATTGATATATGAATTATAAAAATACTTCGTTTTGCAAAAACCGTGGTGAGTACCAATAAAGTTAATTATTTGTTCTGGAAGATGATTCTTTTTGGCAATTTCTACACCATCAATCACATGATTTATTACAATTCTGGAAGCATCTTCAAAATCAATTTCTGTCAATGGGTTCTTCCCTCCTACCTGATTTTCTATAAAAAACTCAGGGTGTTTCATCTTTCCAATGTCATGATATAATGCACCTGTACGCACTAGCAGACTATTAGCATTGATTTTTTTTGCAGCTTCTGTAGCTAAATTAGATACTTGCAGTGAATGTTGGAAAGTTCCCGGAGCGCGTTCAGAAAACTCCATCATTAAGTCACTATTGATATTAGTAAGCTCAACCAAAGTGACACTTGAGACGAGATTAAATATTTTCTCAAACAAATAAATTAAAATGTAAGCCAACAAAAGAAACAGACTACTTACCGCAAAATACACCAGGTTCCCCCAATTTATACGTAAAATATCTCCTTCCGATATAAATTGAAATGCCAAAAACACCACCGAATAACTAAGAAATGTATAAAATGCTGTTTGTACTAATTGAGACCGTTGCGACATGTCCTTCAAACTTGAAACCGCTGCCATTCCTATTACTATTTGCAAAAGAACAAATTGGAAGGAATTATCAACCATGAATGAAATAATTAACATGGTAATTATGTGCACAAATAAAGCTGTACGAGAATCGAAAAACACGCGAATAATAATTGGCAATAATGCAAATGGCAACATGTAATAGCTAAAAGCATTTAATCTGACTGTAATTGCAGTGATGCCCACCAACATTAATACCAACAGCAAAATGAATAAAAGGTTACTCATAGTGTCATAAATACGAGGGCGGAAAAGATAAATATACAAAAAGAGCAAGGTCATAAGTCCGAGAATCATAATAAGTTCTCCAACAACTACAATCGTTGACTTTTGAATAGATGCACTCCGTTTTTCTGATTCTATTTTTAGCGAATTCAAAACTTGATAATTCGCATGATTTACAATTTCGCCTCTATCAATAATACGCTCACCAACTTGTACCATCCCCGATGTGAGTGACAAGCCCTTAAGCATATCAGCCTTAGAAAGCGCCGACATAGAACTATCGAATTTCAGATTTTCAACCAAATACACATTCAAATTACTTGATTTCAATATATCAGGGGCATTGCGAATTATTTCTTCGTAAGCTGTTCGTGGAGTGTATAAATTCTCCAGTTTAACAATATCTGTTACATGATTTGGATATACACAAGAAATACCAGCTCTGCTATCTTTCAATAATTTGTTATAATCCTCTATGGAAATTATACCTTTTGAGTAGATCTCTCTAAATTTTGTTTTGATAAAATTTAGAAGTTTTGGAGAGTTCATATTACTTTTTTGTAAATCTGCAATTATTTTCTTAGCCTGAACATCAGCAAAAGCTGTATCAAGCTTAAAAAAAGGTGTAAAATCTTTTAAAATCTGACTACGCTCTTTTGTTACCTGTTGATCACTCTTATAAATTGGAAAATCAAACGAAGCTGTCATTAATTCATAGCTCCAAGGTTTACCTACCTCAAACTGATATTTGAATTTATTTTCCTTGGGAAAAAGTTCAACTATTAAGGCTATAACACATAAAAATAGTCCAATTCTATATATGTGGTGTAGTTGTACTGAAGTAAATTTTAGTTTCATATGCAGAACGGTGATATTAAAAATGATAGAATAATGCTAAATGTGCCGAAAATTACGAAAAAAATACCTAACTGAAGCATTATCAGCAAACTTTCAGTATTTTTGCAAATTGGCATTCTATGATTAAAGAAAAACACAGTAACTACCCAAGCAATACGCATAAATTACAATAGTTTTATTTGCAATGACTTACTACCAAATACTGAATTTTCATGACAGGAATTGTAACCTTACCACTGGTACCACTTCGAATTAGTAACAGCGAACAAAGTGAAATGACTTCACAACTATTATTCGGCGAACATGTAGAAATTCTTGATACTCGAGAACCTTGGCTGCTAGTTCGCAATTGTAACGATAATTTTTGCGGTTGGGTTGACCGAAAAATGCTCACTCTATTAACAAAACAGAAAGTTTTAGTTGAAATAACGCCACATTGTGTTTCAGTACCTTTATTAACCTGTAGAAACAGCGAAAACCAGAACATATTTATACCTGGTGGTAGTTTATTGCCTCGTTTCTCTAGCGGCAAGTCACAAATTGGCAACGAAGTGTTTTCAGTAGACTCAAAGTTGGAGTATTTTTCTGAGACGGTTGATGGTGACAAACTCTGCGAACTGGCAAAACAATATTTAAATGCTCCTCAACTGAGTGGTGGAAAAACCATTATGGGCATTGACTGTTCAGGATTAGTTCAGGTTGTGTTTTCTATTGGAGGTATACTTTTACCACGCGAAGTTGCACTACAAGTGGAAAAAGGTGAGGTGATTGATTTTCTATCGGAAGTAAAAGCTGGCGATCTGGCATTTTTCGAAAATACTGAAGGTAAAATAGTTCATGTTGGCATTATGCTTAATTCACATCAAGTTATTCATGCTTTTGGTCACGTTAAAATAGAAGCTATTGATTATCAAGGAATAATTTCCTCTCAAAGTGGTGAATACACACATAAACTTCGGGTAATTAAACGCTTATTATAATTTCATTTAAAAGATTAATGTGTAGTATCTACTAATTCTCTAAAAAAATACACTTTTTATTGTGATTCCAATGTAATATTATTTCTCTTTACACGTCTTACCATTATAGAGAAATTTCCAATGAATAACAATTGATTACTCGTCACAAATGGAACACTCACAATTAATTGACATTCATTTATTTGTGGCTAATGAAAGTGTATGAATTCAAAACAATTTAACACCCAAATACTCACACTTTCCGACAAACTATTCCGATTGGCAAAGTCAATGCTACGGAATACAGAAGCCGCACAGGATGCAGTTCAAGAGTTAAGTATGAAATTGTGGGAAAAACGAAAAAATCTCGACGAAGTTGAGAATGTACAGGCGTTTACCATGAAAGCCATGCGGAATTTATGCCTCGATACAATCCGTCAGCAAAAAGATGAAAGTGAGTTACCTGCTGAGTTTGAATTTCACGAGCTTAATCCCTACCAACAGACAGAACATAAAGATTTGGCAGGTCGAGTAAAAAATTTGATTGACAATTTACCTGAGCTTCAGCGCACAATTATCAGAATGCGTGATGTAGAAGGCATGGAAATTGCAGAAATAGCATTTATAACTTCAATTACAGAAAATGCTGTAACCGTGAATCTATCCAGAGCACGGCAAAAAATAAGAGAGAGAATTTTGTCAGAACAAAAACACGTGGAGGAGACTATATGGAAAGGATAAACGAATTACTTGAAAAATATTTTAAGGGCGAAACTACACTTGCTCAAGAAAATGAATTAAAACAATATTTTACGTCTAATAAAATTGTAGAAGCTGAACACGAAGCCTACAGAGCTCTATTTGTAGCTTTTGGAGAAGAGAAGAAAGAAACTGCACCTATCTCATTATCCGGTGCCTTGGTGCCACAACATAAACCAAGGCGGTTTTGGATTAAAACGTTCTCCTATTCGGGTATAGCGGCAACTCTCTTATTAGCTTTATGGATTCAACGTCCACAACAAGAAAACGACTACGCAATTATAAACGGACGGCGGATAGATGACCCACAGTATGCTCAGGAATATGCAGAAAAGAAACTAAATGCAGTGCATGAAATGGTGCAAAATGGTTTAAAACCACTTAGAGATGTGGAAATATTAAAAAAGAATATCCGCAACTCTCATAGAAATAGCGGTTATAAGAATGAAACAATCAAATCGGACAAAACTCAAATCATTAATAATTAAAAAATGAAAAAAACAATTTTAGCAATTGCCCTTCTATTTTTCGTAATAGCAAGTCAGGCGCAAACACTGCAAAGCTTTTTCGAGAAATATAGCCAAGACGAACATTTTGAGTATGTTTCAGTTGGAGGAAATGGGATGATGGTGGCATCGTCAAAAGGAAATGTAGCCAGAACTAGTAATCCGAATTCTGGTTCTAAAATGAAATCAACAAAGATTCTCACATTAAAAGCAGCAAGCGACTCGCAAATTATGAAAGAATTTGAGAAAGAATTAAATGCAGTGATTGAAGCCGGTAAATTTATAACTACACTGGAAACACGCGCTAAAGGTGAAAGTACGTATATTTACTTTAGAACTTTAGGAAAAGATAATGCAGACCAGCTTATTGTGGCAAAAACAAAAACTGAGATAAGCCTGATATGGAATAGTGGAAAGCTCGGAAAAGGCGAAATGGTATCTGGTTTTTCGTCAGATACGGATGAAAATGAATCTGGAGAAGATGAAAAATCTTGAGCGAAAAATGGTCTAAAGATCCATTTTGTTTATTAATCCTTGAGAATATAATACAGAAGCCAATTCATTGATCGAATGAGTTGGCTTTACTATTTTATAACACTAAGAATGAGACCAACACAACCAATAAGTATTATTATAATTCCGGTTATTTGATTAATAATTTTCAACTCCCGCATATTCAACTTATTCTTAAACCGACTAACCAGAAAAGTAAGCATGCCCCACCAAATTAAAGCACCACCGAGAATTGACGAAATACCAACAAATGAAACCAATAAGGTTGTTTTATTTCCAATAAACTCAAACCGTGCAAAAAGTGCAATTAACACAAAAAGTACCAATGGGTTTGAGAAAGTGAGAGCAAAAGAACTAAAAAAATCACCTAATAAACTGTGTCTTACCGGCTCATTAGGCTTGGGTTGAGTGGAAGGATTACTTTTATAAATATAATAGCCAAAAACAGCAACTACCAAACTCCCCAGCAACTGAATTATAAAACGATGCTGTTCAATAAAATCCAACACAAAACTAAGAAAGAACAAAGTAATGATAGTGTATACTAAATCTGAAGTAGTTGCTCCTAGTCCGGTTACAATACCATATCGCTGTCCTCTGGTAAGCGTACGCTGTATGGTAAGCATGCCAATTGGTCCAAGCGGTACCGAAATACACAATCCAATCAACACTCCTTTAAGAATAATCTCTAACATTCCTTACTTTTATTGTTTCCATCGCAAAGATAGCTTTTTTTGCTTTCAATCCGAAATTTAAGATTAATTATTGAGGATTTTTTACATCTAAAAAATGAAATTAGAAGCCAAAATCGTCAATTTTTTTATTAAATTTTTTAGCCTCTTCAGGTTTTCTAGCTTTAATCTGAGTTGTAACTCCTTCTACATATATAGCTGTATATGGGCGTACAGGGCATATAGACTCACAACCGCCACAACCGATACATAAATCTTCGGTAACCTCAGGAATCGTTAGTCCATTTTTATACGGAATCATGTGTACAGCCTGTGTGGGACAATGCTCCGAACACGCTCCACAGTCTGTTTCACGCGTATAAACCACACACATGTCCTTTCTGAATTTCGCAACCCCAATTTGAGTGAGTTTTTTTTCCTCAATTGGAAGTAATTTCAATGCTCCCGTAGGACAAACTGTGCTACATATATTACAATCATAGCTACAAAAAATATGTGTCGAAAAAGCCAAATGCGGTTGAGTAATTCCAGAAAAACCATATTCGAGCACTGACGGTTTTAATACCTGCATCGGACATTTAGTAACACACAGCTGACAACCGGTACAATGCTTATTAAAATGATTAATACCTCCGGCACCCGGAGGCATAATTGGCTTACGGCTTTGCATACTATCTTTTTTTCCAACTACCGATTTTACGTTGGCAAATGCCACTGTTGTCAAAACAGCTCCCGAGGCCAATAAAAATGTTCGTCTGCTTTTATCTGTTGGGCTTTCCTGCGACTCTGAAGTTTGCTTTTTATAACGGAAACCGTATTTCACGCCATTTTTTTTGCAAGCAGAAAGACAATTGAAACAAGTCACACATCTTGAATCATCAACTTTTTTAGCAGCACTGTCGATGCATTGCGATTTACACTGTTTCTCACAAGCCGCACAACTATTACAAGTCGATTCATCTATTGAGATATGAAAAAGAGACACTTTTGATAAAAGTCCGAGAGACGAACCAACCGGACAAATTGTATTACAATACAAGCGACCATATTTAACTGATAGTTGAGCAATAATCAAAAAGAATACTACAGCAAGAATAAATGCGAGTGGAACAAATGCAAGCTGCTCAATTTTGTAAAGACTGTAGTTTCCAAAACCATTTAGCAATGCTGCAAGTCCATTATTACCCCAAATGATAATTGGCCTGAAAAGTTGAGAAGCAATACGCCCAAAAATACTGTATGGATCAAATAACAATACCAAAACAGAACTTCCGACAATGAAAACTAAAATAGTTCCAGCTAAAATTGAATATCGAAGTATGTTTTGCGGTTTCTTATAGTCAAATCGAAATTTCTTCTTTTTTTTACGAAAGAAAGAAGCTTTCCAGGCAATAATATCCTGCAAAATTCCCAGCGGACAAATGCTTGAGCAATAAATACGCCCAAACAATAGACTCAAGAGAAATAAAACACCGATTACTCCAAAATTCAACGATAAAAGTGCAGGAACCCATTGTATACTGAGAAATTGGTGCATTTGAGTCGGCAATTTTCCTGTAAAATCAAGAAAAAATACCAGTATTGGAATAAAAAACAATAGGGATAAAACAACCCTTATTTTTTTAAGAAACTTCATATTGAACAATAGATTAGGGGAAAGAAGAGGCTTGAGAACAGCAGTAAATGAAGAATAATTTTTCAACACAAAGTACTAAACAACACAAGTTTAACAATTACATTTTTATGCGTTTTACGTTCAGGCTCTCAATATTTTGAGTTCCAACTTTTAATTTCTCCGCCAAAGCAATGTATCGTACATCTTTAATTTCGGTAGGTTGAACCTGCGAGAATAATTTCATCGAAGCAGTATCAGCAGCCACAAAATCTGGAGATATAATTAGAGATTTAAGCGTTGCAACATCAGACTCTGACTTTCCTTGTGGTCCGTTCGATTTCATAATACGATAAGCATCAACGATGTTTAAAGCCGGAGCTTTATGATATGTAGCTATGTCTGCAATACATTGATGCAAGTCATGTCCATGAAAAAAACCACGCTCCCACACAATTCCCATCAGGTTTTTCATTGCAATAGAGTTCTTAGCTCCACCATGGTGTTTAAGCACCGGAACATTAAACCAAACATCGCATTCGACTATAGATTTATGAATTTTTGTTTTCTTTAAATTCACACCACGCGGCAATTCTATTTCGGTATAATACGTTTCATCATTACCCGGAACCATTTTTCCACCCGCATCGGTTACTGCTTTTTCAATTCCACTATTTGTATAGCTTTTCTTCCAATCATGACAAGTATGATCAAACACAACAACTTCCGAAGCACCGGCACTCTTGCATAGACGCACCAACGTACCAACTAATTCAGGATTAGTGTTGGCGGCTAACTCTGGTTTTCTATCCCAACCAATATTAGGTTTAATCACGACTTTGTAGCCCTTTTTCACAAAATGTCCTATTCCACCAAGTTCTTTGAGCGCACGAGTTAACATAGCTGCTGGCTCACCACCCATTACGGCAACTAAGTCGGGGCCTGACTGTACAGCCATATTGTTACCAAAAGCGGTGGAATTGAGAGTTGAACCAAGTGCATTAGTTCTAAAAACGGATGCTAAACCAACTGCTGCTGCTGATTTAAAAAAGTCTCTACGTTTCATAATGAATTAATTATAATAAAATAATGTGTATTTCGGAAAACGGAAGAATCAAGTATCAATTTCTTTTGGCTTCTTTTTTACAACCAATGCACTCAATTCCCATAAAGTATAAATTGGTATAAAAAACAACATTATTGTAAGTGGATCACCTGTTGGTGAGAAAATTGCGACAATTACAAACAATGTAAAAAATGCGTGCTTTCTGAATTTATTAAAAAAACCACGGTGTAAAATTCCTATTTGAGATAAAAACCAAGCAACAATGGGTAACTCAAATACCAACCCCATAAAAAAGCAAACCATTAGAAAAGTATTCATATACGAATCTAAAGAAACACTTTGCTCAATATATTTACTCAGTTGATATCCGGCCAAATACCTCAAAGTCAGCGGAAAAAGGAACAAATATCCAATTGACACACCCAAATAAAACAATATATTACCAAAAAGGAATACCCCACCGGCATTTTTTCTTTCATTGGCATATAGTGCAGGTTTAACAAACAGGAAAAACTGATAAATAACAAACGGAAAGCTGAACACCAAAGCAAACCATAATGAAGATGTTAGATGAACCAGAAATTGGGATGCCAAGTTGATATTAATAACCTTTATATTAAAGTTACCTGTTATAAATTCAGGAAAATAAGGTAGTTTTTTACTAACTTGATTGAACCACAGATACAGAAAAAAATCGCTTCGGGTGGGAGCAAGAATAACCAAATTAAATATGTCTTTCATAAATGCGAAAAACACAAGTGAGGCAACTCCAACAAATCCGGCAATCCGAAACAAGGTATTTCTTAAATCATCCAGATGATCCCAGAAAGTCATTTCACTCTTTTCGGGCTTACTCATTCTTTTTTGTCAGATTCTTTTTTTTCTTCTTTAGGTGTTTCTTTCGTTGCGTCTTTTATATCTGTTTCAACTTCATTCAATCCTTCTTTGAAACTTCTTACGCCTTTACCTAATCCCTTCATTAATTCAGGAATTTTCTTTCCACCAAATAACAATAAGAAAATCAGTGCAATAACAATAAGTACCGGAGAATCTATAAACAATAAGTGGTTCATAATAATTAAATTTTATACATGATATTTACTTTACAACTAAATGTGCTGTAAAAATACAATTATATTTTTAAACCATGAAGTTATACCGTTAATTAAAATTGTAACAAATACAAAAAAAACCATTTACAATACTGCAAATGGTTTTTCATAAGATCTCACTTAATATCAATTAGTCTTAACAGTATCATTTTTGGCAACGATTGGAGTTTTTACAACAAAAGAACTCGTATTATATTCAAAATTAGCATCTGAAACCAAATTAAAAACGATTTTTTCCTTAGAACTTACCTTTTTTGCAACATATCTAAATGAAAAGAATGACAAATTTGCCTTTCCGCTAAAATAAAAAATGCCTTTATCATAATTGGATGTTGATAGAAAAAGAGAGTCCATTGCGCTTACTTCAGGCAATATAATCTTAGTAACACTATCGCTAGATTGAGTCATTGTATATGACACTAAATTATTTGAGTATGCATTAAGGTACATATAAAACGATACAGTATCTCCTACTGATATCGTATCAAGTAAATAATAATCTGTAATCACAGCTCCTCCAAGAGTAGTTTTTCCATTCAAAACCGGTTGTTGAAAAAACGTGATACGAGGCTGAGAATTTGACACACCATCCATATTACAAGCACTAAAGGCAAATACAATTAAACCAACAAAAATAAAGAAGTAAGCTTTCATGACAATATTATTTTTTCAGAAATTAGATTTACATTATAAACGTCACAAAACAATATATATTTGAACAAACCAACAATTAAAATCGATAGAAATATAATATTGTTCAGTAGAAATTAAAGTACTAGTGGTTAATCAACTTTTACAGTCCTTTGTCAAAAAGACAAGATTCTAATCCTATGATTTCTATATCCTAGTGGCAGCACTACTAAGTACATACATTCCGCCAGAATAGATAGCTGCAAAAATACAACATTATTTGGGTTAAGGTATTATTTGCTAAAAAAATAAATGTTTTCAACTTGAAAAATCGCATTATTTAAACAACATACAGCAGTAAAAACTATTTTTGGGTATAAAAAAGTCATTTAGCATGACTGAAAAGTCCATAGTAATTGACAAAATAAGTATCTTTGCATAAAAATTAACTACATGTTTTCAAGCGAAATAGAAAAATTTATTCAAAACAAGAACTACCCAACACTAAATCCCAAAGCAATATTCTTTGATATGGATGGTGTTTTATTTGATTCAATGAAAAATCATGCAATGGCCTGGGTTCAAGCTTTTCACAAAGTTGGATTACCATTCACTGAGTACGAAGCGTATATGAACGAGGGACGTACAGGGTCATCAACCATAGATGGTATTTTTACTCAAGTACACGGAAGAACAGCCACAGAAGAGGAAAAACAAGAAATTTATCAACTGAAATCCAACATATTTGAGTCGTGCGGCAAAACAGAACCAATCCCTTTTGCGTTAGAACTGCTACGAAAAATACAAGATCAAAAACTGGAAATATTTGTTGTTACCGGATCAGGACAACCAACGCTTTTGGATAGTTTAGACTCAAGCTTCCCCGGCATTTTTCAAAAGGAAAAAATGGTAACTGCGTTTGATGTTAAATATGGTAAACCACACCCTGAACCGTATTTAATCGCACTCAAGAAATCAGGATTGAACCCATGGGAAGTTATAGTTGTAGAAAATGCACCTTTGGGTGTTGAGTCAGCAACTACTGCCGGATTATTTACAATTGGTGTGAACACCGGGCCGCTAAACCCCAAAGTTTTATCAGAGAGTGGTGCAAGTATTGTTCTCGACGGAATGAAGGAATTACATGACCATTGGGAGATTATTCTTTCGTAACAAACTGACAATAAACGACAAAACAAATAAGAAACAATAAAATACAAAACATATGCAAGTTATCAAATATCCTTCACGTGAAGATTGGGCTACATTAATTGAGAGGCCTACTTTTGACAGCACATCGCTGTTCGACACGGTACAAAAAGTATTAGATGATATTCGCAAACACGGTGACAAAGCAGTAAAGCAATACACTCAGCAATTCGACAAAGTTGATCTTGAAAATATTGAGGTTACAAAAGAAGAAATAGATGAAGCTGAGAAACTGATTCCCGTTAATCTCAAGCAAGCCATTGAAATGGCTAGAAGAAACATTTGGAAATTCCATTCTGAGCAGCAACAGGATTTACCTGAAATTCAGACTTCTCCGGGAGTTTATTGCTGGCAAAAAGCTATTGCTATTCAAAAAGTAGGACTTTATGTGCCGGGGGGAACTGCACCATTGTTTTCCACTGTACTTATGCTTGGCATTCCAGCTCAAATAGCAGAATGCAAAGAGATTATACTCTGCACACCTCCAAACAAAGAAGGTAAAATTCATCCGGCCGTGCTTTATGCAGCCAAAGTTGCCGGCGTACATAGAATTTTTAAAATTGGTGGAACACAAGCTATTGGAGCCATGGCTTACGGCACTGAATCCGTTCCAAAAGTTTATAAAATATTTGGACCAGGAAATCAATATGTAACTGCCGCCAAGCAACTGGTTTCATTACGAGATGTAGCTATAGACATGCCTGCAGGTCCCTCTGAAGTACAAATTATTGCCGACGAAACTTCAAATCCAGCTTTTGTTGCTGCCGATTTGCTTTCGCAAGCCGAACATGGAGTCGATAGCCAATCAATTCTGGTAACTGTTAGCGAAAAAATAATAGAACCGGTTTTGGAACAAATCGAAATCCAACTGGAACAATTACCTCGTAAAGAGTTTGCTAAAAAAGCACTGGAAAATAGCAAAATTATTTTAGTCAAGACATTAGAAGAAGCAGTAGAGTTGACCAATGAATATGCACCAGAACATTTAATTATTTCTACACGTTTTTACATGGGAGTAGCGGCTAATATAATCAATGCAGGATCGGTGTTTCTTGGAAACTACACCCCCGAAAGTGCTGGCGATTATGCTTCCGGAACGAATCACACATTGCCTACAAATGGCTATGCAAAGGCTTATAATGGCGTAAATTTGGATAGTTATATCCGAAAAGTCACATTCCAGCAAATCACCCCCGAGGGTCTTACAAATTTGAGTAATGCTATTATTCTTATGGCTGAAAACGAAGATCTTATGGCTCACAGTAACGCTGTAAAAATTAGAATTAACGAAGAAAAAGAGGTAGAAGTCAGAGAAAGTAGACACCCGAGATAACATAGTTTTACAACCATACTTTTGCCCAATTTTATTTAAACTTGGAGTAGAAAATACAAATCTAAACATTTTTTTTATTTTTACTAAATTCCATATGTAAAAATCACCTTAATAAGACTCTATGTCTAAAAACAGACGGTTTAAAACAAAGGCAACATTATTCTTAATTTTTTGCCTCATATTTGTATTTCGCGCCGAAATGAGTGCACAACTCGAATCCAGCAAATGGATTTTTGGCCATGGAGCTGGCGTTGACTTTACAAACGGACAGCCTACAGCATTTACAGGCTCAAAAATTAAGACCTCAGAAGGTTGTTCAAATGTTTCTGATAGCAATAGCAACCTGCTTTTCTATACCGACGGAGTTTCGGTTTGGAATAGAAAAAACGAAGTGATGCCAAATGGTAGAAACCTAAATGGGCATTTGTCTTCTACACAATCTGCTATTATTGTACCATTGCCAGGAAGTAAATCGATTCTTTATATTTTCACAATGGATTCTGAGGCCAATAAAGGTGGTTTTTGTTATTCAATAGTTGATTTATCAAAAAACAATGGTTTAGGCGATGTAATAATAAAAAATCAGCCAATTAAAGCGCATTGTACCGAAAAGTTGGTAGCAGTCAGACACTCCAACAAAAAAGACATTTGGATAGTTATTCATGAATATGCTTCAGATGCCTTTGCAGCCTACTTGTTAACTGAGAAAGGATTGCAACTAAAGCCGGTTATCACTAACATTGGATTAAGATACGATAAATCCGTAAATAATACCATTGGCTACATGAAAATTACTAGCGACAGTAAAAAGTTAGCAGTGGCGATAAACGGCGAGAATATAGTTCAGGTTTTTGATTTTGACACAAAACAGGGAACTTTATCAAAAGCTACAACAATAAAACTGGATGCCGATTATAGTCCGTACGGAATAGAGTTTTCACCAAACAATGCTTTTCTCTATATTGGGATAGTATCTAAAGGGATGATTTTACAGGCAAATCTGAATGCTGGCAGCGAGTTGGCAACACAAAAAACGCTACTTATGGTTGGTCAATGTAAAAGTAGAAAAAATATAGGCGCTTTACAACTTGGCGTAGATGGGAAAATATATGTGGCCGAATATCAATCAAAATATCTTTCAGTGATTGACGAACCAAACAAATTGGGATTAGATTGCCATTTTAGAACAAACGCAGTATTTCTGAATGAAAACATATGCATGTTTGGGTTGCCTACTTTCTTTCAGGATTTTGTCAAACAACTGAAATACAACAACAAAACACAAGTATTCAATGGTAATATAGATATTGAAACGAACAAAAAATATATTCTGAATAATATTTACTTTGATTTCGATAAAAGTTTTTTAAGAAAAGCTTCAATAATTGAGTTAAAACAGCTAGTAGACATATTAACAAAGAATCCAAAACTTGACATTGAAATTACAGGACACACCGATTCAATAGGTAGTATGCAATATAACAATAAATTGTCGTTGGATCGCGTTAAGGAAATATACAAATATCTGATTCAAAAAGGTATAAAAAAGAATCGAATTGAGTATTCCGGTAAAGGGAGCACCGAACCTATTGTGCCAAACACCGATGAGGTGGGACGTCAGAAAAATCGAAGAGTAAAGTTTATTATAAAAGAAGAACAACAACAACAACAACAATAATCCAAAAAAAAATCCACATATCTCAATACTAGACAGATGCAACTCTACTTAGTGTTTTAAATATCAACAATATCAGATTCAACAAAATGAACATTAACAAACTTCTACGTACAAACATCAGAGATTTACAGCCCTACTCATGTGCTCGTGACGAATTCAAAGGCGAAGCATCCGTATATCTCGATGCGAATGAGAACCCTTATAATGCACCATACAATCGTTACCCAGACCCATTGCAATGGGAGGTAAAAGAACTCTTACAAGAAATTAAAGGTGTGCCTGCTGAGAACATATTTCTTGGCAATGGTAGCGATGAGCCGATTGACCTATTATACCGTGCATTTTGCGAACCAAGAACAGACAATGTTGTTGCCATAGAACCAACTTATGGAATGTATAAAGTTTCAGCTTCAATAAACGATGTGGAATATCGCAAGGTACTATTGGACAATAATTTTCAATTCACAGCAGATAGTTTATTAGCAGCAACCAACCTATACACAAAAATTATATGGTTATGTTCGCCAAACAACCCAACTGGAAATAATTTAGATCGGAATGAAATTATAAAGCTTTTAAAAGCATTTGATGGTATCGTGGTTCTCGACGAAGCCTACATTGACTTCGCAGCCGAAGGAAGTTTCTCTCAGTTTTTATCGGAATACCCCAATCTGGTGATTCTTCAGACATTCTCAAAAGCCTGGGGAAGCGCAGCTATCCGTCTGGGAATGGCCTTTGCTTCAACAGAGATAATTTCCGTACTGAACAAAATCAAATATCCATACAATATCAACATTCTAACTCAGAAACAAGCTCTGCTTGCACTAAAAAATGTAGCAACAGTAAAAGAGTGGGTTAAAACTCTTCTTGAAGAGAGAGTTGTATTAATCGAAGGGTTAAAAAAACTTGCTTTTATTGAACACATATATCCTACAGATGCTAATTTCGTATTGGTTAAAGTGACAGATGCTAATGCAGTTTATAAATACCTGGTCGACAAAAGTATTATTGTGCGTAACCGTAATTCTGTTTCCCTTTGTTTCGGTTGTGTACGAATAACAGTAGGAACTGCTGAAGAAAATAAAATTTTATTGGAAGAACTTAATAATTTTAAAGGCTAAAACAAAATAATATGTTTATAATACTTCTTACCTACACACAAGGAATAGAAAAAATTGAAGAACATCTAGTCGAACACCGCGAATACTTAGATAAATATTATAAACTCAATAAATTTATCTGTTCAGGTGCTCAAATTCCACGAACAGGTGGTGTTATACTCTGCAATGCCAACAGTATAGCAGAAGTTGAACATATCGTCTCAGAAGACCCATTTAGCATAAACAATGTTGCCAGTTACAAAATTATTGAATTCAGCCCATCAAAATACGCAGATGAATTTCAGCAATTTATTTAATTTCAGACCCAATCAATTTTAAAACAATAACTCACTCATCACTACACATTTAAGTCCAAACAAGATTAAGCAATGACAGCAGATCTTTCTGAACGCCCAAATATTGGCAAAGACACTGAATCAAGACTTATTAAAGTTGGCATTAGTTCATTTGCTGAATTAGTATCTGCCGAAAACCGAACAAGCCTTTTTAAGGCTTCAAACACTTGATTCCGGAGCTTGTATACATCTACTTTATGCCTTGGAAGGAGCAATTGAAGGTATTCCATCAACAGAACTTTCAATGGAGAAAAAACAGGAATTGAGAATTTTCCACAAAATGGCACAAACAAAATAAATCAAGCTTTACAACTAATTTTCAGGGCTATATTAGTTTTTGCAATAATAAAACAGGTAATTGTTCACACTTATTTATAACAAAACAGGCTAAATTATTTCACTAATTACAAAAAAAACGTACTTTTGCTCATAATTACATAAAGTGTGCATTAAAACTATAAAAATTAAAAAATAGCTCCATAATAAAATGAGTAAAATTATCATCAATAGCTTCGAAGAACTAGAGCAATATATCGGGAAAGAAATGGGCGTATCAGACTATATCACGATTTCTCAAGATCAAATAAATTTGTTTGCCGATGCTACCCTTGACCATCAATGGATACATGTTGATACCGAGAAAACTAAAACCGAAAGTCCGTACAAAACAACCATTGCACACGGTTATTTGAACTTATCGGTCCTACCCTACCTTTGGGGACAAATTGTAGAGGTAAACAACTCTAAGTTGACAGTCAATTACGGAATTGAAAGCCTACGTTTCAATCAGCCGGTTTTAGTAAATAGCGACGTACGTATTCGTGCTAAGCTTAAATCGTTAATAAACCTGCGAGGCATTGCAAAAGCCGAAATTCAGGTTGCACTGGAAATTAAAGACAATAAAAAATCGGCTTTAGAGGGAGTCATTGTTTTCCTATACCATTTCATTTAACCAGCAATAAAACTAGTAGAAAAAGGATGAAGCCCCAAGTTTTATCCTTTTTTTCATCACAAACCTAGTGTTCGGGTGTAAATTTAGCACCATGAAGCTGTCTTTATTGACCGAAAGCAAACTCTAAAAAAAGATCATAAACGCGACCTTTCAGACACTCAAAATTCAGATAATACAAACTAAAAATAGTATACAAACTAAGAAATGGCCTATTTAAGACAGAAAACAGCTAGAAATTCAGAAGCAAAACAGTTGTTTTTTAAGCCAAAATCTATAAAAAAAGTCGATTTAAGAAAGAATGAAGTAAAAATGATTATTTTTTTTCGGTATAATAAATTCAGTAGTTTAAGCACTTGCGTTTAATTTCAGAGCAAAGAACAAAAAAAACAAAGATTGGGGTTTTGAAATATCAAAAAAGGTTGTATCTTTGCAACGCTTTTGGAGAAAGGCATTTCAATCCGAATTTATATTCGGGCGTTTAGCTCAGCTGGTTCAGAGCATCTGCCTTACAAGCAGAGGGTCGGCGGTTCGAATCCGTCAACGCCCACTTCAAATTCGATATCAAAACACACACAATTCCGGGCGTTTAGCTCAGCTGGTTCAGAGCATCTGCCTTACAAGCAGAGGGTCGGCGGTTCGAATCCGTCAACGCCCACTTTAAAAGGTCAAACATTTATTTGTTTGACCTTTTTTTTTATTCAACAACTCTCACTCACAACTTCTATCGTGAACTTCAGTTATTTTTCGCTTCCAATAAAAAACCGTACCTTTGCACCCAAATTATTTGCACCCGCTGTGTGGATTTGAGAAAACCTATGCAGATAAAAAAAATGGAATGTAAATATCTAACATTTTAGATATATAAACAATGGGAAATATTGTAGCAATTGTGGGTCGCCCAAATGTGGGAAAATCGACTCTTTTTAACAGGCTCACTAAAAGTCGTAGAGCCATAGTAAATGACGAAGCAGGCACAACTCGTGACCGCCAATATGGCAAAAGCGAATGGGAAGGCCGCGAATTTTCGGTGATTGACACCGGAGGCTGGGTAATTAACTCTACTGACGTTTTCGAAGACGAAATCAAACGACACGTTACACTGGCAATAGAAGAAGCTGATGTAATCTTGTTTTTGGTCGACATTCAAAACGGAATTACCGATTACGACCTTGAAGTGGCCCAAATCCTACGTGGGCACACAAAACCAGTAATGTTAGTATCAAACAAAGCTGATACTTTCGAATGGCAATACAACCTTGCCGAGTTCTATAAACTCGGACTTGGCGAACCATACATGATTTCGGCTATCAACGGACTTGGAACAGGTGAATTCCTCGACAAGCTCCTTACACTCTTCAAATCAGACTATACAGAGGACATAGAAGAAGATCTTCCTCGCTTCGCTGTTGTTGGTCGTCCAAACGCTGGTAAATCATCTATTATCAATGCTTTTATTGGCGAAGAACGTACTATTGTAACCGATATAGCAGGAACAACGCGTGATTCTATTTACACACGATTCACAAAGTTTGGACACGATTTCTACCTGGTCGACACTGCCGGTATTCGCAAAAAAGCAAAAGTAAACGAGGATTTGGAATACTACTCTGTAGTTCGGTCTATTCGCGCTATTGAAAATTGCGATGTATGCGTCCTTATGATTGACGCCACTCGTGGAATAGAAAGTCAGGACTTAAATATCTTTTCGCTTATTCAGAAGAACAGAAAAGGACTTGTTGTATGTGTAAACAAATGGGATTTGATTGAAAACAAAGAATCAAACGACATTAAGAAATACGAAGTAACCATACGTGAACGTTTAGCTCCATTCGTTGATTTTCCAATCATCTTTACTTCGGCTACCACCAAGCAACGCATTTTGAAGGTTCTTGAAACTGCCGTAGAGGTTTACGAGAACAAGCAACGCAAGGTAGCTACTGCCAAACTAAATGAATATATGTTACCGGCAATAGAAAACTATCCGCCACCGGCTTTAAAAGGCAAATATATACGCATTAAATACGTAACTCAGTTACCAAATACGCAGATACCAACGTTCCTTTTCTTTGCCAACCTGCCACAATACGTAAAAGATCCATACCGCCGTTTTTTGGAAAATAAAATCCGTGCGAAATATGAATTTACAGGTACACCAATTCAGATTTTTATTCGTCAAAAATAAAAAGCCTTACAAAACAAAAAAAATGCAGTAGAAAATTTCTACTGCATTTTTTTATACCTATTTGATAGAAATTCATTTTATTTTGGAGCTGTTCTATATAGATAAATTCCTATTAGTAAAAACACAAAGTTAGGCAACCAAACGGCAGCAAATGGCGACATAATGCCACTCACCGAAAATGAAGTTGACATAGTAGAAAATAAAATGTACAGCGAGCTCAAACCGAGCCCAACACCGAGATGAAGTCCCATACCCCCACGCACCTTTCGTGAAGATAATGAGACACCAATAAGTGTCATTATAAAAGCTGCCAATGGCATTGAAAACCGCCTGTAATACTCATCTTCAAACAGCTGTATATTCCCCACACCACGATCTTTTTGCCTGCTAAGGTAGCTGCCCAATTGTTTATTAGTCATTTGTGGCGACTCTTGTGCTGTTATAAAAAATTCCTCGGGCTGGACTTTAATAATTGTATCTTTTGTCATTCCCTTATTTATCTTTTCACGCATATCTTTAAAATCGCGTTGAAGATAATTCGTCAAAGTCCATTTGTAAGCAGAATCCCATCTAATTTCATCTGCGGTTAATCGAGAGACAAGCTTCTTTCCTTCAAATTTCTCGAGCGAAAAACGATAGCCGGTATTATTTGTAATTTCGAATCGTTCAATATATAGAATAACGCCTTTACTAACCTCCATTTGAACATTTCGAGCATTGTCTGATTTAAATTTCGAGACATATTTATCTTCAAAGGTAAGCCTCTTCTTATTGCCAGGCGGGATAATATAACCTCCAACAACAAAGGAAATAGAAGCTATAATTGCAGCAGAAAGTAAATATGGAACCATTAATCGACGAAAACTTACACCGCTAGCCAGAATGGCTATTATCTCAGTGTTGGTAGCCATTTTCGATGTGAAAAATATGAGAGCTATGAACGTGAATAGCGGACTAAACATATTCATGTAATAAGGAATAAAATTAGCGTAATAATCAATAATGATTGCTTTTAAAGGCGCATCATTATCATAAAACTTATCTAATTTTTCGGTCAAATCGAAAACTACTGAGATGCTCAGGATTAATACGATAGAGAAGAAATATGTACCAAGAAATTTCTTGATAATATAGGTATCAATTCGTTTTAAGCCTATTTTTCGGTAATCGATTTTCATTTAGAATAATTTTATAAAACAATAGATTTCAGGCGAGATTGAATTTTAATGTTATAAAGTAAGGTTGAAAAAATCAATACACTTCTCAAATACTTAAAACTTTAAGAACTTTTATAATCTGCGGGTGACTTGCTCAATCATACCTTTTTTCCACATTGAAAAGTCTCCCAATTGTATGTGTTTGCGAGCTTCTCCAACAAGCCATAAGTAGAACGCCAGATTATGTATTGAGGCTATTTGCATAGCCAGCAGCTCTTTGCTTATAAACAAATGGCGTAAATAGGCTTTTGAATAAACATGATCGACGTACGAGGTGCCAAACTCATCTAACGGAGAGAAATCATCTTTCCATCTTTCATTCTTCATATTCATGATTCCCTGCGAAGTAAAAAGCATTCCGTTTCGCCCGTTTCTGGTAGGCATTACGCAATCAAACATATCAATACCACGCTCAATTCCTTCTAAAATATTTTGAGGCGTACCAACTCCCATTAAATAACGAGGTTTATCTTTGGGTAAAATTTCGTTTACAACCTCAATCATCTCGTACATTTTCTCTGTAGGTTCGCCAACAGCTAAGCCGCCGATAGCATTTCCTTCCCGGTTTTGAGAAGCAATAAACTCTGCTGATTGTCGGCGCAAATCCGGATATACACATCCTTGCACAATTGGAAAATACGTTTGAGAATAACCGTATTTAGGTTCTGTTTCGTCAAAATGCTTTAATCCACGCTCCAACCAACGATGCGTCATTTCCATCGACTTTTTAGCATATTGATAATCTGCCGTTCCGGGTGTACACTCGTCAAAGGCCATAATAATATCTGCACCAATAGTACGCTGTATGTCAACAACATTCTCAGGTGTAAAAAGATGCTTGCTTCCATCAATATGCGAGCGAAATGTAGCACCTTCTTCTTTAAGTTTCCGGTTTGCCGACAATGAAAAAACCTGAAAGCCTCCACTATCAGTCAAAATTGGTTTATCCCAACCATTAAACTTATGAAGTCCACCGGCACGCTCCAATATATCTATTCCCGGGCGAAGATAAAGGTGGTAAGTGTTACCCAGAATTATCTGAGCTTTGATGTCATCTTTTAGTTCATGCATATGAACCGCCTTCACCGAAGCAACCGTTCCTACCGGCATAAAAATAGGCGTCTCAATAACGCCATGATCAGTAGTTATTTTTCCAGCACGGGCATTGCTGTTTGGATCGGTATTTTGTATTTCAAAGGTCATGTTTTTCTATCTACAGTCGATGGTCTATCTTATGTTTGTGTTGGATTGCATCCGCACAAGCGCCTCACATCAAAATTATTGGATCTATTCTTTACTTTTAAATGCTATAAATAAAATTCTCTAGGATTTTTTGACCGACTTCACCCGATTTTTCAGGGTGAAATTGCACCGCAAAGAAATTATTTTTGTGAACCGCAGAGCTATATTCTTGAATGTAATCAGTTTTTGCTATTGCATCATCGCAATTCTCAACATAGTAGCTATGAACAAAATACATATATGAATTTTCCGGAATATCCTTAAAAAGTGGTGATTTCAAATCGGTTATATTATTCCACCCAATTTGAGGAACTTTAAGCGTAGTTTCAGGGAATTTTCTTACTTTTTGTTCAAATATTCCCAAACATGGAGTGTCATTCTCTTCAGAATGCGAGCACATTAGTTGCATTCCAAGACATATTCCTAATACCGGTTGTTTTAAAGAGCAGATAAGCTCATCTAATCCTTTTTCTTTGAGATATTTCATGGCTGAGGATGCCTCGCCAACTCCGGGAAAAATAACACGGTCGGCCGAACATATTTCATCGTAGTTGTCAGTTACTGTTGCGGTTATTCCAATGCGTTCTAGTGCAAAAAGCACAGAGCGTATGTTGCCAGCATTGTATTTGATTATTACTACTTTCATACTATTTTGTTTGGTCTATAAATTTCATTGACAGGAAAATGTCTTTATATTGTTCTACCTGCTACCTTACTATTGAATAATTCTATTTGTTGCTGTGTCTGGAAAAACAATGGAAGGTTTAAAGGTACGCGCCTCCTCCATTTCCATCATGGCAAATGCCATAATAATTACAACATCACCTGGCTGTACTTTTCGCGCAGCAGCACCATTCAAACATATCACACCAGAACCTCGTTGCCCGGTAATAACATAGGTGTCGAATCGTTCTCCATTGTTATTATTTACAATACTTACCCTTTCGTTGGCTATGATATTGGCTGCATCCATTAAATCCTCATCAATGGTAATACTTCCTATATAATTCAGGTTTGCTTCTGTTACAGTAGCTCTGTGAATCTTTGATTTTACAACGTGAACTAGCATATTTTTCAGTTTTCGGTGAATGGTCTCCCACCAACCTTAGTTTAAATAGATAATTTTAATTGGCTATAGAGTTATATCTGACATTGTCAATCAGTCTAACATCACCACAAAAAACAGCAATACATCCAACGGTTGACTCCAGCCATGAATTTGCAGTTTGCAGGGTCATTGAGTCTGCTATTTCGTAGTATTCAACGTCTAGTCCGTCAACAGAATTTATTTTATCAATTACCCATTGAGTTAATTCGCTTGGTGATTGTTTCGCCACAAAGTTACGACTTTCGAATAGAACTTTAGAAATTTCAACAGCATTTTTGCGCTGTTTCTCACTGAGACGCTCGTTTCTACTACTCATAGCCAACCCGCTAGGTTCACGAACAATAGGGCAATCAATTATTTCAATGTCGAAATTTAGAATTGTTTTCATTCGGTGGATAATAGCCAATTGCTGAAAATCCTTCTCTCCAAAATAGGCCTTATTAGGTTCTACAAGTTGAAAAAGTTTACTTACAATCTGTACAACTCCATTAAAATGTCCTGGTCTGAATTTACCTTCCATTACTGTATCGAGTCCACCAAAATCGAATGAGAAGCAATTGTTTAGCTCATCCTTATTATATATATCAGCTGAATCGGGTGCAAAAACAATACTGCAACCCACTTCGTCGAGCATCTCAGCATCACGGTCAAGGTTGCGTGGGTATTTTTCTAGATCCGCAAGATTGTTGAATTGAGTGGGATTAACAAATATACTAACAATACAGATATCGTTTTCGGCAACACTTTGTTTGACCAATGCTTTATGTCCATTATGAAGTGCACCCATCGTAGGGACAAAACCTATAGTTTTTCTGGCTGATTTCAAGGCTTTTACTTCAGCCAGAAGCTCCGTTTTTAATCGAATTACTTTCATTCCAACGTTTTGTTTGGGTCAATCAAAATCAATGATTCTTGACCCGTAAAAATTGCCTGCAAAAGTAGTAAAACTTATTTGTATAATCATTCAACGAATGCATATAATCTGAAACAACATAAACTGTCAGATTGTTGTGACTAGTACTGTTTCACCTAGAATAAACGTGAGCTTAGAAATTGAGCTTTATGAGGCTTTGCCATTCTAGGTTAAACTTTTATAATTCGAATGCATCTAACTGTAAAGTCTTTTAGAGTCTCATAGAGTTAAAAGCCTGAATCATTGATAGCTATATACATTTCGGTTATTTATACTTTTTGTATTAGTTATTTATATGATAAGTTGGCTTAACATTTCAAGATTAGGGTCTTGTTTATATCCGATTTTTTTTATATATCTTTGCATTCCGAATAAAATCTCAATAAGCATCGGATTTATAGCAGCATGAAAAAAGTTACAAAAGTTTTGTATATTTCGCAAGAGATATTCCCTTATTTACCTGAATCCGAATTGTCGAACATGGGGAGGTATTTACCTCAAGCAGTACAAGACCGCGGACGCGAAACACGCACTTTTATGCCTAAGTTTGGAGCTGTAAACGAAAGAAGAAACCAACTTCACGAAGTAATTCGTTTATCGGGAATGAATTTAATAATAGATGATACAGATCATCCTCTAATTATTAAGGTTGCATCTATTCAATCGGCTCGCATGCAGGTCTATTTTATTGATAATGATGACTATTTTCATCGAAAAAATACAATTGCAGATGAAAATGGAGAAGAGTATGAGGATAATGATGAACGTACAATTTTCTTTGTCAGAGGCGTTATGGAAACTGTCAAAAAGTTACGTTGGACTCCGGATGTAATTCACTGTCAGGGCTGGATGACCGCTCTAGCTCCTCTATACATAAAGAAAGCATATAACGATGATCCGTTTTTTAAAAATTCAAAAGTAGTTTATTCTGTTTTTGATGATGAATTTAAAAAGCCTTTCCGTAGTTTGTTTGCAGAACGCTTATTACTTGAAGGTATTGAAAAAAAGCATGTAATTCAAATAGAAGATAAAGTGATTGATTTTGTTGCATTATCAAAGTTAGCTATAGATTATTCAGATGCAGTAATTCAATCGAGCCCAAAAGTGAACGCAGATGTACTCAAATACATTGATTCTAAAAAAATTAATTTTTTACCATATCAAGCAGTTGAAGATTATGCCGATGCATATGTAAATTTTTACGACAATATTTAACTGCTCCTTCTTGTTTATTAATTTTCAATTTTCTCAATCTTTTTTTTCCATTCCGTATGAAATTTCATCAAGTAGCTCTACTTATTTTACTGTCAGTTCTGACTTTTTCTTGCGCTGACACACTAACCGATTATGGTTCTGGTATTCAGCCAACAAGTGACCAAATAGAAATTGGAGCTGATACTTTTCACCTAAGGACTTCAACCGACTCAGTTAAATTTATCTATTCTAAGCCCATTGCCGCAAGTGGTAAAGATTCTTTTCTGTTAGGTAGATTCTATAATGAAAAATATGGTTCAACCTACTCAGACATTTTAGCACAAGTAAATTGCCCAAAGAATTTCACATTTCCGGCAAATGCAGTACCTGATTCGGTGTATGCTGTTTTGTATTGTCAATCTTGGATTGGCAATCAGTACGACCCATTGGATATCAACATTTATGAAATGAACAAGGGAACCTTTAATTATTCCGAACTCTACAAATCCAATATTGACCCACTGGATTATTGCGACAAGTCTATTTTACTTGGGCACGGAATTTTCTCGGGAAAAGATGCGCTTGGTGACCGCACTAATTCAACAGCACTTGTCATAAAATTAGACTCAAAGCTACTTAAACAATTTCGCGAAAATCAGAATTATTTCAACGAGGATTCAACCTTCACCAAACTTTTCAAGGGAATTTATGTGACTACTAAGTTTGGCTCATCGGCTATTTTAAATATCAACCAATTGGACATTGAGTATTATTATCATTATACTTATACCGAAGCGGGGACAAACAAACTTAACACTGTGAGTAATATGATATTGTTCCCAGCAAACAAAGAAGTTCGACAAGTGAATCGTTTTCAGCATCCCGACAGGAATAAATTTGTAACATATAGAGATAGTGTTGATTATGTTGCATCACCAGCTAACTTTCAAACAAATATTCTTTTGCCATTGAAAAGAATTCAGGATTCTATCTCTGCCGATCCCGTAATGAAAGACAAAAGACAAATTATAAACAAGGCAATTCTGCGTGCCGATATTACTGAGCTTAAAGATACAGTTCAGGGTATTCCACTGGTAAACTATATGTTGCTAATCAAAGCATCCGAAGCCGACAATTTCTTCGCAACTAACAAATTACCGTCAGACACTAGTACTGTAGCAGTATTAGGGCAAATAAGTTATGAACAAGTAGGCACAACAGACGTTTATAAATACTATTATTCATATGATGTTTCTAGAATTATAGCAACCGAGCTTAAAACAAAAAACTATGTCAATGATGGTGGCTCATTAAAAATGGTATTAATTCCGGTAAGCGTGGGTACCGCTACAAACTCCAGCGGATCTTCATCTATTTCCTCAGTAAAACATCAATACAAACTGAGTGCTGTAACGCTACGAAGCGGTCAGGTTATTGACCCAAAAACTATAAATGCCGGCGAAAAAGCAACAGAGCCAATGCACTTAAAACTGGTCTATAGTGGATATTAATGTCTCGAGTTGACAAATAATAAATGAGGCTAATCAGATTTTCTGATTAGCCTCATTTTATTATTACATTACAACAACTTGATTATCTTTCAGTATATTGCTTCTCGTAGTAGTTTTTATAATCTCCATTAATAATATTGTCCATCCATTCCTGATTAGCCAGATACCACTCAACCGTTTTCTCAAGACCTTCTTCAAATTGAAGAGAAGGCTTCCAGCCCAACTCACGCTGAAGTTTCGACGAATCAATAGCATAACGCAAATCATGACCGGCACGATCCTTCACAAAAGTAATCAGCTTAGCAGATTCACCCTCGGGGCGATCTAGTTTAGCATCCATAATTTTGCATAACGCATGAATTAAATTAATGTTAGACCATTCGTTATTACCACCGATATTATAAGTTTCCCCATTGTTTCCATTATGGAAAATAGCATCAATAGCACGTGCATGATCATTTACAAACAACCAATCGCGGACATTTTCACCCTTACCATAAATTGGAATAGGACGATTATTTTTAATATTATTGATCGAAAGCGGAATCAATTTCTCCGGGAAATGATTGGCGCCATAATTATTTGAACAATTAGAAATAACTACCGGCAAACCGTAAGTATCGTGATATGCACGCACAAAATGGTCAGACGAAGCTTTACTTGCCGAATAAGGTGAATGCGGATCATATTTAGTTGTTTCAGTAAAGAAAGTTCCATCAAACTCCAACGCACCATATACTTCATCGGTAGATACATGATAAAAGCGCTTGCCTTCCATATCACCTTTCCATGCCTCTTTGGCACAATTCAACAAATTACATGTTCCAAACACATTGGTACGGATAAATGCAAATGGATCAGTTATTGACCTGTCTACATGCGATTCTGCAGCTAAATGAACAACACCATCAATTTTGGTGGTCGCAAATAGCTCCTGAATAAATTTTTCATCAGTAATATCACCTTTTACAAACTGGTAATTGGGCAAATCGGCAATATCTTTTAAATTCTCCAGATTACCGGCATAAGTCAGAGCATCCAAATTTAGGATTTGATAATCGGGATATTTAGTTACAAATAAACGAACCACATGTGAACCAATAAAGCCTGCTCCACCTGTTATCAAAATTGTTTTTTTCATGCGTAATAATTATATTTTATTGTTGACGTATTGTACTCAAGCATCTCATTTTCAGATAGCAGCACAAATTAAATATCAGTTAGCATTTCGTTATTTAATGCCATTCAAGTAGCACAAAGATACATCGTTTTCTCGGGTCTAACAACTTGTTGAAAACTTTTTGTCGAAAAAAAGGGTTGGTTTCACTCTATTCATCTATTTTTGCACTGTGGAAAAATTCTGTAAACATATAGAAAATTTATTGGCACAGCACGATTATGTGGTGGTGCCCGACTTAGGTGGTTTTGTAGTACAAATGCAATCGGCTCAAATTCTAGCCGACAGCATCACTCCTCCTCTAGCCACTATTGCATTCAATCCGCTAATGCATCATGCCGATGGACTATTGGCCATTGAAATTGCCCGCTCAGAGCAAATCAGCTACAGACTGGCAATGAAACACATTAATAAAGAAGTTCAACAATTCAGGCAGACGCTGAAAACGCAAGGAAATTGCCAATTTGGCAATCTGGGTATTTTCCAACAGAATGAAACTGGAACATTGACATTTAATCCATTGGACAAAGCAGATTTTTTACCAATGAATTTCCAACTATCGAACATACGAACTCAACCAAAATCTGTTCTAACCGCCAAAAACAACAAGAGAATAACAATAACGCTACATTCTAACAGCTTATTTAAATACGCAGCTGCCGTTATGATAGCTATTGGTTTATTTGTCATTAGCCCAAGAGTAAGTGATACCCGACAGTCCAATAGTGCCAGTTTTTTACCCACTTCCCTTGTAGCTAAGCAAAATACTATCCAGCAATCAACCCCAACGGCTTTGAAACAAAGAGCTGACTCTACTATAGCTATTGGGAACGATTCAGTTAACACTACAAGTAAAACTGTTGCAAAAACAGCGAATCACTTTTATATAATTGTAGCAAGCTTATCTACAAAAGAATCGGCTGATAAATACTGTAAAGAACTTGCAACCAACGAATTCAAAAACTCACAGGTTCTACCGCCCGCTAAGACATACCGCATTGCAATACAGTCGTTTTCAGACAAAGACGAAGCCATTGAATACATGGAAAAACTGCGTGAAACAGACAGTCGATTTGAAACAGCGTGGGTGCTCTGCAACTAATTCATAATTATTAATTGTGAATTACGAATTATACATTATGAATTAAAATAAAATGACTATCTTTGCAACCGCTTTTCGAGAAAAAGCATCAGGTATAATCATTTAATAAATAAAAAAAATGCCAACTAAAATTAGATTGCAACGTCACGGTCGCAAAGGATATGCTTACTATCATATCGTGATCGCAGACAGCAAAGCGCCACGCGATGGTAAATTTATCGAACGTATCGGTTCTTACAACCCTAACACAAATCCAGCAACTATCGATTTGAAATTCGAACGTGCATTGTACTGGGTTACCACAGGAGCTCAACCAACCGACACAACTCGTACTATCCTTTCAAACGAAGGTGTTTTATTGAAAAAACACTTACTTGAAGGAGCAAAAAAAGGTGCATTTGATGTAGCTGAAGCAGACAAACGCTTCGAAGCATGGAAAACCAGCAAAGAATCAAATGTTGCTAAAACCAAAGAACAATTAGCTGCCGAAAAACAAGCTAATGCTAAAGCACGTTTAGCTGCCGAAGTAGAAGTAAACAAAGCAAAAGCTGCTGAAGTTGCTAAGAAAAAAGCAGAAGCTATCGCTGCCGCTGCTGAAGCAGTAGCTGTAGAAGAAGCACCAGCCGAAGTACCTGTCGCCGAAGAGGTTGCAGAGTAATATCAGCAAACCAAATAACACAAGAAACCCGGAAGTAATTTCGGGTTTCTCTTTTTAAAAGAGCACATAATCTTTCAGTAATTTTTAGGTTTAGACACAATTTTTCAAGATAATTACCGTTCACTAATATTAATATCACTAACACTGAATGACCAGATGGATAAGACCGTAAATATAGCCCTTCAAATTCTTCCCAGTTCAAAAACGATTCATCCATATGCACTGGTGGATAAAGCCATCGAAGTAATTGCAGCATCCGGAATAAGGTACAAAGTAACCCCTTTTGAAACCGTTATGGAAGGCAGCTATAATGATATCATGAAAGTGGTAAAACTAGCTCAAGAAGCCTGCTACGAAGCCGGAGCCGACAGCCTAATGACGTACGTGAAGATTCAGACATCGAAAACGGATGTAAGTATTGAGGATAAAATTGGAAAATACGAGTAAACTATCTCCGCAAATACACCTTACAATCAATGAGCACCTCAAAAAAAATAACAATAAATGCCACCTCTGCTATTATTCAGGTGGCCTTTACTGCTGTTTTGTATTTCTTTCTATATAAATATTTATTAAATACGATTGGCATAAAACAGCTAGGCGTTTGGTCACTTATCCTTTCTTTCTCATCAATTGCTAATCTGGCAAATTTTGGAATTACATCCGGATTAGTAAAGTTTGTTGCTGAGTATCTGATTGAAGATGACAAAACAAAAGTGGGAAAATTGATTTTCACTTCAATAATCACCATGTCAATTCTCTTTTCCATTGTAAGCTTATTGGTATTTTGGGGAGCTCATTATTTTCTACATTTGGTTATTGATAAAGAGTTCTTAGAAATTGCTTTAGTCATTCTACCTTTCTCACTGGCAAGTTTGTCTATCAATGCTGTTGCTGGTGTTTTTACATCAGTTTTAGAAGGATATCAGAAAAACTACTTAAGAAACTTTATTTATGTTTTCTCAGGGATTTTAATGTTTGTACTGGTATTGCTTCTAACACCAACTTATCATTTAAAAGGTGTGGCCATCGCTCAAACTATTCAAGCCATTTTCATATTGCTCTCAGCCATCCTACTAACATATAAAATTAGTCCGTATAACAGATTCAGTTATTGGAAATGGAGTAGAAAATCATTTACTGAATTATTCAATTATGGCTATAAGTTTCAGGTTGTGTCAATTACACAGCTTTTATATGAGCCAACAACAAAACTTCTGTTAAGCAAATTTGGCGGATTAGCACTTCTTGGACATTATGAAATGGCAGCAAGACTTGTTACTCAGTTTAGAGCGTTATTAGTAAATGCCAATCAAGTAGTAGTGCCGGTTATTGCAGGCTCTAACAAGGCCAAAACCAAAGAAGAAACTTTTTCGTTTTTTATAAAAATGAATCAAATCGTAAGTCTTTTCTCGTTTCCAATTGCTGCACTTCTTATTATTTTATCACCTCTTATCTCTCTGATATGGATCGGAAATGTGAATTTTGATTTCATATTCTCGACTATTGTTCTCACACTTTCAGGAGCATTAAATATTGTTTGCGGCCCATCTTATTTTAGCTGTATGGCCGAAGGGAAACTTTCTTTATTAGTTGTAATTCACATTTTTATGGCAATAACAAATTTAATTTTAGGTTATTTACTTATATTTGTATTTGGAGGTTACGGCATTATGATTGGTTGGGGATTGGCATTATCTGCTGGCTCGCTATTACTAATAATTCAATATATAAAGACTATCCCGGCGCATCTTACTCAGATAGTCTCTAAAAATGAATTAATTTTATTCTGTTGTTTGTTTTTATTCTCATTTCTAACCTATATATCATTCTATTCAGGTTACATATCTAACAATATTTATATCAAAACCGGATTTCTATTTGCAGCCTACTTGTTGATATTTATACCACTAGTATTAAAAAGTGAAATTTTAAAAGGTGTAATTTCGAAACTCAAAATTATCAAATAATGAGATTCCATAAAATTAGACAATATATTACAAATCCTCTGTTGGAGTATTGCATCTGGATTAAAACCAAATACCAATATGAGAAAAAATATCCTACATTAAACCTGGGATATTTAACCCGACTTTCAAATGTCACATTTGCCAAATATAATTGGACGAGTGAAAATGTTATTTTGGATAATGTAAAATTAGGTGATTTTAGCTATGTATCAAGTAATAGTGTGATTCTCGAAACGACTATAGGTAAATTCTGTTCAATAGGTCCGAATGTACAAACTGCACCCGGGAAACATCCTACACGGACATTTGTAAGTACACATCCTGCACTATTTTCGAACCCGGATTATTGTCAGAAGAATTTCTTCGAAAAAGACCATCATAACCCGTACCGACATGTTGAAATTGGAAATGATGTTTGGGTTTGTGCTAATGCAGTAATTGCCGATGGCGTTAAAATTGGAGATGGAGCTATTATTGGAGCTAATTCAGTAGTAACCTCAGATGTAGAACCCTATTCAATAGTAGGGGGTGTACCCGCCAGATTAATCAGATTCAGATTCGAAAAAGAAGAAATTAATTTTCTTCTAAATTTAAAATGGTGGGATAAAAGTATAGAATGGATTGAGCAAAATAAAGAACAGTTTTTAGATATTAAAAAGCTACTAGACGCAAATGTTTAAATTCATCAAATCAACCGCAGATACTAATTTATTTTATATATTTAATAAAATACTTATTAAGTACTATTATATCAAAACACAAACTTGGTATAAATTTTTTCTGAAAAAATCAGGAGAAAAAAATTTAATTATTAGGCCTATAATTATCACACCTGAAGTTATAGAACTCCATAATTACATTTTTATCAGAAATAACGCTCGCATTGAGGGAGTAAAACAATATCTAGATTTAAAATTTCAACCGAAGATAATTATTGAAGACAATGTATCAATAGAGCAGAATATTCATTTAACCTGTGCTCAATCAGTGAGCATTGGTAAAAATACGGCAATTGCTGCTAATGTTACAATAACTGATATTCACCATTCATATTTAAATATCAATTTACCCATCGAGAAGCAAGCCATCGAAGTATATCCGGTATCAATTGGTGAAGACTGTAAAATATACAATAATGCAGTTATACTTCCCGGCACAATAATAGGAAAGCATTGTACAATAGGTGCCAATAGTGTCGTTTCAGGTATTTTTCCTGATTTCACCGTAATTGTTGGTGCTCCGGCAAGAATTATTAAACGATATTCATTCGAAAAGCAAGTATGGCTTAAAACAGACAAAGAAGGAAATTTTATTGAATCATGAAAAATATATTAATTACAGGAGGGGCGGGTTTTATTGGATCAAATCTTGCTTTAAGGCTAATTGAAAAAGGTTGTAATATAACTGTATTAGATAATTTATCAATTCAAATTCATGGAGAAAACCCAACGGTTACATCTCCATTATATAAATCGATAATTGATAAGGTCATTTTTATCAAAGGTACTGTTGAATCGCAAGATGATTGGGAAACAGCAATTGAAAATCAGGATGCAATAATACATCTTGCCGCTGAAACCGGAACAGGACAATCGATGTACGAAATACAACGATACACCAATGTAAATATTGGTGGAACTGCTATAATGCTAGACATTCTGGCAAATACTAATCACACTGTCAAAAAAGTTGTTATAGCATCTTCAAGGGCTATTTATGGAGAAGGGAAGTATTCTTGTCAAGTACATGGAACTGTCTATCCTAGCCAACGAAACGAATCAGATATGTTGCGTGGAGATTTTGAGTGTAAATGTCCTAGTTGTAATAAAGAAGTATCATTGCTTGCCACAACCGAAGATAGTAAAATTCACCCAACTTCAGTTTACGGTATTACAAAGCAAAATCAGGAACAAATGGTATTGACAGTTTGCAAAACACTTGGAATAGGTGCAGTAGCTTTTCGTTATCAAAATGTGTATGGACCCGGGCAATCACTGTCCAATCCCTATACTGGTATTTTATCAATTTTTTCTACACGCATTAAAAACAACTCAGAAATAAATATTTTTGAGGATGGTTTAGAAAGTCGTGATTTTGTGTATATCGACGATGTAGTTGAAGCAACTATACTTGGACTAGAGGACGAAATTGCAAATAATCAGGTTTACAATGTTGGGACTGGCATTTGCACCGATGTAAGACCTATAGCACAAACTCTATGTGATAATTATGGTGTAAATATCCCGTTAAAAATATCAGGGAATTTCCGCCTTGGAGATATTCGTCATAACTTTGCTGACATTACTAAAATACAGACAGAATTAGGTTTTAATCCGAAATGGTCATTTTCTCAAGGCATAGCTGAATTTTGCCAATGGGTAAACACGCAGGAAGTACAAAAAGATAATTACGAACTGTCCATCGACGAAATGAAAAAGAAAGGGCTTTACAAGTGAGTGGAAAAATAGGAATTGTAACTGTTTTATACAAAAGCGAGAGTGTATTGCCGGAATTTTTTGAATCTCTAGAGGCTCAAACGTATAAGAACTTCATTTTATACATTGTTGATAACAAATCTCCTGATAATTCGCTGGCTATTTCTGAAGCATTCAAAATAAAAAGTACCTTTGAAACAGTTGTTATTGCAAACGATGACAACTACGGTGTAGCTAAGGGTAATAATATTGGTATTAAACAAGCTCTTAGTGATAATTGTGATTATGTTTTGCTATCGAATAATGATGTTGTTATTCAAGAAAAAGCAATTGAGCATACATTACTTGGACTAATTCGTAATAATGCGGACTTTGCGGCATCAAAAATACTATTTTACAAAAAAGACGTCCTTTGGTATGCTGGTGGAAGTTATTCATGGTATAATGGGTGGTGTATTCATTATGGCATGAAACAGGTGGATAAAGGACAATTTGATATCGAAAAAGAGACTGTTTATGCTCCAACATGCTTTCTTCTGATAAAAAAGGGTGTATTTTTATCAATTGGATTAATGGATGAGGCATATTTTGTTTATTGGGATGATACAGATTTTGTCTATAGAGCCAGAAAGAAAAATTTCAAATTATTTTATATACCATCTGCAACAATTGAACATAATGAAAGGTCATCAACGGGTGGAGTTAATAAATTCACTATATATTATATTTATAGAAATCTAATTTATTTCTCATTCAAAAACAGAAATATATTCTACGCAATCTACATATCAATATTTAATATAACCGTACACACTGTCAAGCATTTGTTTTCATGGTCTTGGTCTCATTGGACACATGCATTCAAAGCAATGTACGATGGATTAAAATTGAGTAACATATCAAAAAAATAAACTCAATATGTTCTATTCTCTTCCATATATAATATTAATTTCAGCTCTTTTAATGCTGTCAATTTTACAGATGTCATTAAAATTGACAAGTGGTTCAAACAAAATATTAAATTTGGCAACCGGAATTATCTTTGTCTTGTTTTTTGGTCTAAAGGGATTTATTGGTTGGGATTGGTATAATTATTACACTTTCTTTAAAAACTTACCATTGCTAAGTTCATTCAATTTTGGAACTACTCAGTTTGAATTTGGCTTTTGTTTATATGCCTCAATAATAAAGTCAATATATCCAAACTATCATTTTTTTATATTTGTTAGCATATTAATTGATTTTTTGCTTCTCAATATTTTCATCAATAGAAATCTACCCAAACATCTATATATAATAACAATAGTCTTTTTTATTGTCATGGAAGGTAGCATTTGGGAAATAAACTTACAAAGAAATATCAAGGGAATCTTGCTTTTTCTAGTTTCAATTAATTATATTGAAGAAAGAAAAGCGACTAAATACTTTCTATTGAACTTAGTTGGGATTTGTTTTCATTGGACTTCAATCTTGTTTTTCCCTTTGTATTTCATCCTTCATAAAAAAGTACCATTACAATTATTTTTTATACTATTTATTATCGGGAATATACTTTATCTTTTTCAATTAAATTATATTCAACCTTTTATTAAATTCATATCTCCTTACTTTGGAAGCGTAGCTGAACACAAGACAAATTTATATCTATCTAGTTCACTCTACAACAAACAGTATGGAATAACGATAGGTTATATAGAAAGAGTGTTTACAACAACACTTGTTATGTTGTTTTATGAGAAAATAAACAGTATCAAACATAATCGTTTATTTGTAAATAGTTTTATTATATATATACTTATATCTCTGTATTTTAGTGAAGTTATCATTATAATAACACGCATTGCGAATATATTTATATTTTCATACTGGGTATTATGGCCAAATTTGATAGATATAAACAAAAAGGCATCTAAATATCTATTATTAATGGTAATGTCTTTGTATCTAAACTTAAGACTAATAAAGATGACAAATAATATCTTATACAAATACGACAATGTTATAGGAGAGTCAATGTCATATAGCGAAAGAACAAAAATCTTTGATAAAAATGCTCATTATCTTCTTAAGTAAAAATATATATAATTTATCTCCATCAAGAGTATAGTAAAATGATTGCGAATGAAAATATTCTATGATCACATGATTTTTGCCCGACAACAATACGGTGGCATATCTAAGTATTTTTGTGAATTAATGAAAAGAATCCCAAGTGAGAACTGGTATTTAAGTTCTTTTCTATCGAACAATCAGTATCTTGAAGAATTTGGTCACAATCAACTAAAGTTTTTTCCCAATTCAAAATTCAAAGGAAAAGAGCGAATACAAGCCGAATTAGGATTTCCATATTCTATTTATAAACTTCGTACAACAAAATGGGATGTTTTTCATCCAACATTACATCCAGCAATGTATACCCATTATATTCCCAAGAATAAAGCGATGGTAATTACAGCCCACGATGTACTCTACTATTTATTCCATAGTAATAATTCAAAACGTGAAATGCTAATTGATCTCGACATTAAATCGTGTCAAAGAGCAAATAAAATTATTGCTATCAGTGAGAATACAAAAAAAGATTATATTGAATATTTTGGAGTTGATGAAAAAAAAATAGAAGTAATTAATCATGGAATTGATAAAACTAAACAAATCATATACAACCAAAGAATTGAAGAGCATCCTTATATTCTTTATGTTGGACTTAGATCTGATTATAAAAATTTCTCTCGTTTCATTCAAGCATTCTCAATTATAAGCAGGAAATATACTGACTTAAAATTAGTTTGTACTGGCTATCCTTTTTCTTCCAGCGAAATGAGTGAGTTAAGCTCGTTAGGTTTGGTAGATAAAACTAGAGTTATTCTTGCAACAGAACAGGAAATGGCACAACTTTATCATGATGCTGAAATGTTTGTTTTCCCCTCTTTATATGAAGGTTTTGGAATGCCTATTTTAGAAGCGATGGTATATGATTGTCCTGTTGTGCTATCAAATACAAGTTGTTTCCCAGAAATAGCACAAAACGCTGGTCTATATTTTGATCCTTTTAACATTGAAGACATTGCAAATAAAATTGAAAATGTATTATTAAACCATGAAGTAAAGCAAAGAATTATTGACTCAGGTAAGGAACGTCTAACTCATTTCTCATGGGAGAAATGCGCAAATGAACATTTAAATGTATATAAATCTGTAATATAAGGAATATGTCAATTTCAGTCTGTATACCAACATATAATGGCGAAAAATATATTAAAGATCAATTAATTAGTATATTATCACAATTATCAATAGATGATGAAGTTATAATATCTGATAATGGATCGGATGATAAAACTTTGGATATTATTAATTCGTTTGATGATAAACGCATAAAAGTATATAACTTTTCAAAGAAAAAAAATGTAATTTTTAATATTGAGAATGCTTTATTAAAAGCAAATGGGAATTATATTTTTTTGTCTGATCAAGATGATGTATGGTTAGAAGGAAAAGTAAATAAGATGATGGTAGAATTTAAAGATCACACACATATAATAATGAGTGAAGCAGTTGTTGTTGATAGTGATCTGAATACTATATACCATTCAATGTCGGAATGGAGAAGTTATAGATACGGATTCTTTTATAATCTATTTCGTTCAAGATATTTGGGTTGTTGCATGGCCTTTGATAGGTATTTTCTAAACCAAATCATACCTTTTCCTGAAAGTATCAAAGCACACGATGTATGGATTGGATTGTATGGAGAGATTAACAGATATATAAAATATATTAGTGAGCCTTTAATTTTATACAGAAGACACGAGACTAATCTTTCATCTGTTAGTTTAAAAAGCAATAATTCATTATTTAGCATGTTTAAATACCGGCTTTATTTTTTGGTTGTTACTACAAAAAGATATATTTATAACAAGACAAAAAAAAATGATTTATGACATAACAATCGAACAAATTATACGTTTATTCTTTTTGAAATACTTGCATATTACAATGATTTAAATCAATATATAATGAAAATCGCATTTGTTGGAAATACATCTTTTTCTCTATACAAATTCCGTCTCGGAGTTATGAGAAGTTTCATATCTAAAGGGTATGAGGTTATAGCTATTGCTCCTGAGGATGAATATTCCACTCTATTTCAGGAAGAAAAGATAAAATTTATTTCAATAAATATCGAAAGTAAAGGTAAAAGCATATTAAAAGATATAAAACTCATACATCAACTAACAGATATCTACAAGAAAAATAGAATCGACTTTATTTTCCATTATACGATAAAGCCAAATATATACGGTTCTATTGCCTGTCGAATTCTTAGCATACCATCCGTCGCAATAACAACAGGACTTGGCTTTTCATTTAACAAGACCAATATTTTCAACAGTTTTATTAAAATTCTGTATAAACTCTCGCTAAAGAATGTTGTAGAAGTTTGGTTTTTAAACTCTAACGACAAGGAAACTTTTATCAAAAACAAAATTATACCACCGGAAAAAGCGTTCATCTTGCATAGTGAAGGTATAGATTCAAATTACTATTTTCCTCAAGAGAAGACGCAAAAAACAAATAAATTCACTTTTTTACTACTTTCAAGATTAATTAAAGAAAAAGGAATTGAAGAATATGTAAAGGCGGCTGAAATACTGAAACAAAAAGGAATAAATGC
>Ga0302213_1000125_pt1 | contig 51334 bp, 32 predicted proteins | sample II_Fen_N1_2_FD_194583 | JGI IMG/M metagenome (GOLD analysis project Ga0302213, IMG submission 194583) | Peat permafrost microbial communities from Stordalen Mire near Abisko, Sweden - II_Fen_N1_1 | ecosystem: Environmental > Terrestrial > Soil > Wetlands > Permafrost | place: Sweden: Abisko...
TTTTATCACAAGGTATAAAACCTTTTTCCATGACAGCCGGCACTCCTCTTTGATTCGGATTGGTCGTTGACACTTTGATGGCATGATATGCCCGGTCCACGTCAAACCCTTTAATTCCTTTTAAATATGCGTCAGCAATAATCTGAACGGAACTATATCCGGGCATACAATCTGTTTCCCCCCCTGCCAACGGCCAAATGGGCAGGCGTCCCTGCTGATCGAAAATACCCAGCATTGAGTTAACAATATCGCTGACACGGGCTGTCTGTATGATGGTGAATAAAGGATTCAGGGCACGGTAAGTATCCCACAAAGACAAAGTTGAATAATTGGTATACGGCACGTGGGTATAGACTTTATCATTATGCCCCCGGAAATCGCCGTTTACATCACTGTAGCTGACAGGAGCAATAAAAGTGTGGTACAAAGATGTATAAAACACCTGTTTTTTTACATTGTCTTTTGTTTCCACAGAGATAAGGGAAAGTTCTTTTTCCCAGAGGAGTTTTCCTTTTTCAACAATTCCGATAAAATTCCAACCCGGTATTTCAGCCTGAATGTTCGCAGCAGCATTGGCAGTACTCACTGATGAAATCCCGACTTTAATTAATATTTGAGCAGGTGTTTTATCAAACGACAATACCCCTTTTATTTTACCATATGCCTCCTTCTTTTTTACAAGGATATCGTTGTCAAACAAGCTTAATGAAGTCACCGGGTAGTTCATTTTTGCAACAAAGAACACTTTATGTCGTGGGCTCCAACCCTTTGAAAAGCGATATCCTTTGATAGTATAAGCATCTACGAGACACATGTAGGTAGAATCAGCCTGATTGCCATTGCCTTCCATCAGGTCAATGATAACATGTCCTTCTGCAATTTTCGCCGGAAAAATATATTTGTGGAATCCGGCATGTTTGGAGGCTGTTAATTCCACTTTCACTCCGTTATTGAGCAACACGGAATAAAATGCAGGACTCACAGTTTCATTTGTATGTTTGAAATAGGATGCATATCCCTTAGAAATATCATTTTGTTCTCCCCGTTTGATACGGACTTTACCCGTGTAGGGCATCATCAGGATATCCCCCATATCAGCACAACCGGTACCGTTGAGGTGAGTTTGCGAAAACCCAATGATAATACTATCGGAATAATGATATCCCGAACACCAGTCCCAACCTTTATATATATTATTCGGTCCAACCTGTACCGCACCGAAAGGTACGCCTGCACCCACAAATACATGACCATGCCCTCCGGAACCGATGTATGAATCGATCAGCTTATAATTCCCCTTAGTATCAATTGCGTTGCTTTCGCTTGCCCATAACAAGGCAACAGCGGCCAATGTCATGCAAAATACACTTTTTGTTATTTTCATAAATACAAATCAGTTATATGGATTATTTTCACTATAAATGTTTAACGAAGGGCGAAGGTATGAAAATAATTTTTAAGCACCCGCATCTTTCGTTCCAAAGGCATTTCGTTTTATACTACCGGAAAAGCTCTTTATTTCGCAAGCATTCCGATTTGTATTCAAAATTTGAATTTACAAGACATTATGTAAAGAAGTTTCATTCTTGCTGCTTACTGTCAAATCGCTGATGGCTAACCCGGGATCCGTAAAATAGATCCGAACTCTAATAGTTTTATTTACTGTAGTCTGATATTTGCTTTCACCACAGGCAAACCCCTGCAATATATTTTTAGACCAGGCGGGTGTTTCAGCGGAAGTGGCGATGTTGAAAAAGACAGGTAAAGCTCCGTTTACAGAAATGGCATAACGCAGATTCAAACCGGTATAGACAGGAAATGTTGGCACACATCGCACTTTTATGCTATTAACGCCTTTCCAAACAGGAACTTTGTATTCAACATATGGCGCTGAAATTACATTTCTGGCTGAATAGACCGTCATATCAAGAGGCCATACAGTCAATGCACTTTCCTGTATACCCAATCCGACAATATTCTTAATCGTTTTCCCTGCATCATTTTTGGTTGTGTATTTACTGGCAGGTATTACAAATACAGAGTCTCCGGCAGGTGCAGAAATAAGTTTATCGGTATTAACAACAGTTGCAACATGGGGAGCATAAAAATGAGCAAAAGACTGTGGAGCGTAATTCATCATTCCATTCCATTTTCCTCCGGCAATCTCCGTATTGTATTTTTTAGTCAGATCAATTATGTTTTGATAGGCTGTCAGCGCTTTGGCTGATAGATTCAATGCTTCAGGTCTTCCGGCTGCAGCATATTTCAGGCTTAGCCGGGCAGTCAGTATTTTTACGTTCATATTCGCTGCACCCTCAACCGGATAGACGATCAATTGATAATAAGCATCCTGCAAACGTTCAGGGATCAAAGCCTGTACTGCCCGGGAGGCCTTAACCAGGTTTTCATAATCAGCTAATCGTTGCTGAATCTCTTTATCAGAATACGACACGACATATATATGTTCCGGTTTACCAGATGCTGCAAGGCGATAATACTCCTGTTTGATTTTTCCTATACTTTCGGCAAATTCATCACCAAAAGTTTCGGCTGCCCAGTGTTTTGAATAGAGGTATGCCTTTTCGGGAGTCCATGAATTGACATCCCATGCCAGTTCGAGTCCAAACTGCATTTCCATTTCCTGAGGTTTGATATCACCGATATTGAAAACCCAAAGTTTTTTTGAGTTTGTGACATAAGCTTTTGATAATTCGCTACTTGCCTGTGCCGGTGAGTTGGAAGAGAGCCACAGGTATGATTCCGGGACTCCCCAATACGAGAAATGGTAATACACTCCCCCTCCTCCTTTTCGAAGTTGTTCCTGAGGATTGGACAACTGACGGATATAACCAAAGTTATCATCGGCCCAGCAAAGAGTCACGTCATCAGCCAGATCAAGTCCCATACGATATAATGTCAGAGCTTCTTTATAAGGACAAAAAATCTGAGGTACTGTTGAAGCATCTTTCCCCAGGTTCGTCGTTATCATGGTGCGCTGATTTGCGATGATATCTTTCAAAGCAGCCTGTTTCGTAATATCAGTGGAGTATCCTGGCAGGCCACTATCTGCAATACCTCTCATTCCGAGTGTGTAAACTGCTTCCTGGTTTTTAGATTGTGTTACTCTGTCGGACCAGTATTTTTTAATTTTCGTGCTGTTAGTTGCCCAGTTCCAATCACCGGATACAGTACCATATTCAGACACGAAATTATTTCGCCATTCATCTTCGTTGTTTCTCAACATTTGTTCACAGTGGCTTGAGCCCAGTACAATCTGGTACCTGCGAGCCAAAACAGGATTTTCAGGGTAATACCAAAAAGCCTTGGTACAATTATGCATAGCCGGCCAGATGTAATTTGCCTTACAACGCAACAGCAGTTCAAAAATGCGTTCATAGGTTCGTGGACCAATGTCTTTGACATTTAGATCCATGTTTTTTGCCGCCCATGGTTTCAATCCCCAGTCTTCGTCATTTAAGAAAATACCACGATATTGAACTGAAGGAGGTCCGACAATGCTTTCACCGGAAGTAACATAAAGGGATGCACGTTCTTTTGGTAAGACATCTGCCCACCATACCATGGGCGAAACGCCCATTAATTTTGAAAGTTCAAAGATACCAAAGGCAGTACCACGGGGGTCACTGCCAAAAATTACTAGTGCTGTATTAACGCCGGGGAAGGGATTATTAACTACCGAAAGACTGAAAGTTTCCCATTTTCCGGCAACATTAGCGGTCGAAATCTTACCTGTGCTTATCAGTAAATCTATAAATTTCGACTTACCAATGGTTCCAATAATAACAGGGATATCATTACCCAGTTGGTTTACAACACTTGGTTGAATTCCGGTAATCATTTTTATATCTCCGCTTAATGCTTTTGCTGCAATAGTAACAACTTCAGCGTCCAGTGGATCAACAACCAGAATGGCTGCTTTTCCAGATGCAACCAATGGAAAACTTCCGGTTGTGGAAGTCTCTGTTACTGCAATAGGTCCCGCATAGAGGTGCGATGTTAAGAATAAAACAGAAAAAAGAATAAGTGGAAAGATGAGACGTTTCATGCAGCTTTATTTAAGATTATTATTTTATTATTAGAAAGTAAAACTTTATAATAAGACAGACAGTACCCATTAGTACCGGGTGAAGAGTCGAACGAACGGAATACTTTTTTTTGCGATTTAGACAGTAAACAGAGCCCGCTGCCGGCTATAACCGGAGAAAGCTCTCCGATTCCATTATTTGACAGGCAGAAAATTTAGTTTTCATTCATAGGCATAAATGCGTGCATACCACCAGTACATGTATTAAAAGAATAAATCCCGGATTCGTTTGTTTCGATAGAATAGGTACGACCAACCCCTGTTTTGCAGGAGAGGTATGATTGATCTGTTTTTGAAAGACTCAGGCAAGTTCTGGTCGATTCCGGCAAAGGAAAATAAGAAGCAATCCCGCCCGGTGTCAGCAGCCTAAAGACTCCATTCGTAGTCTCGTATTTAGAGACTCAATGTGCAAATGTATAAAAAATAAGCGGGTCAGGTAAATGATCTTCTAAACTTTATTAGCATAACCGGCAATTACGTGATTTGCATTGAAATCAAATTCTATTTATCGAGAAATCATGCAAAATGTCACAAACAGATATTTTATATTATTTGGATTTTGGTATATAAAACTTCACCAGACTTTTTACTCTAATGAGTATCCTCTTAAATATCAATATATTATTTGAAGTAATAAACAGCCAATTTTATAATCTTTTTTACCTGTCGACTTATTTTTTTTGCATGGCTCTCATCAGTCAAATAATATAACGGGATAATTTATGTCAGATAGTTAAGCGAACTTGAAATTCGACTGGTGTCGGTTAGCTGAATAAAACTGTAAGAAGTTCAATCAAATTAATATTTGATTGAACTTCTTACGGCCAGTTAAAAAGATTACTCAGCAATCACTAAATTTGATTTTGTAATTCCGTCGAGAGATACGTTTGCTAAATAAATACCCTTCGTCAAATTAAAATTAACGTCTTTCCCATAAAAATTTTTGTTTAGTAATAGATTTCCTATTAATGAATAAATTTTAATTTGTCCGAGTTTAAAATTGACATCCGTATTTATATGAATTTTATTGTTCAGCCATGTTATATTGATAAATGGCGCTTCAGGATATATTACACCTGTATTTTCATTATCCTGTCTTTTTAACTCTATGTTGAAATTATCAACTTTAAACCACCCAGAGTCATCAACACTTGTCTGTCCATTAGCTTTTATATTACTAAGCCGTACACCAATTTTTAATGAATCATTATTGTGAATTACTACAGTAACTGACATGTCTTTTAAAAATCGTGCATTAGTAGAGGTCCATCCTGCATACGATTTTGTTTCACCTTCTACAATATTTTGTCCATAGTCGCTCTCTTTCCCAAAATACTGAACGCTGTTGTTTGCGAATAAACGTTGGGTGGTGAATTTTCCATCCATCACTGCCATTCGACAGGTAACCTTGTACTCACCTGCCGGTAGTCCTCTGATTGTCTGGGATAACTCAAAGTTTTTAGGCATTGGCGTCGATAGATACCAACATGAATTATTTCCTACCAGATTTAATGCATCGTTGTTGATACCAAAAGAGTTACCATTAATTCCCCCCGTATCTTTCCAACCATATGGGGTACCTCTGAAAGTTGTGCCATCATTTAACACACCTTTACTTTTATATTCAAAGCCCGGATTAATAATATAAGAGTTAGCAGTGATTATACTGGTTCGATAATTTTCAATTGCTATTTCAAGATTATTTATTGAAGTAATAATTTCTTTGAATGCAGCCGCATTGTTGTTATAAACAGCAAGTGATGATTGAATGGAAACATTGAATGCGTTCCTGTTGGATATCGGATATTCATTTAAAGTGATTCCACCAACACTATTGCTGTACAGATCATTTGCTACTTTTAATAAAGAGTCCAATTTTGCTTTCCCATTTTGGTCTGAATATAAACTAATACGTTCCAACCTGAAATAATCAACTTTAAACCAACCTGAATTGTTAGTTGCCTGAGTACCATTGCTTGTCAGGTTACTTGAACAGATACCTAATTTCAACGAATCACCTGCAAAGACAGAGACTTTAACTGCCATTTCGTGTAAAGGAACTGCTATGCCTGTGTTTACTTCCGGCAACCAGTTGGCATAAGTATTCATTTCTCCTTGCGTAAGATTTGAAATATAATTGGCTTGCAAACCATAATATTGCACGTTATTATTGGCAAACAATCGTACATTTGTCAGCATTTCGGAGAATACTGCTAAGCGGCATCTCACAATATATTCACCGGCAGGCAAATTCCTAATGGTTTGAAACAATTGAAATTTAGCCGGCATAGGAATTGAGCTGAACCAACATGCATTATTTCCGGATTTGTTAATTGCATCGCTATTAATTCCAAAAGAGTTTCCAATCAGAGTCCCTGATTGATTCCAACCATAAGGTACCCCTCTGAATGTTGTTCCATCATTTACCACTCCTTCACTTTTCAGCTCAAAATTAGAATTTATAATAAGTTCTGTTAATGGATTTGTACCTGTATTGGTTATATGCAAAGCTGATAAAACTACTCCCGGATCAGCAAAATAGATCTTTACAGATATCGTTTTATTTGCTGAACTCTCGTAGGTTGAAACTCCATGCGAATAACCCTGTAACACATTTTGTGACCATGCAGCGCTGGTTTCGCCATCCAGTACTGCCTGGATATCAACAAACACAGGCGCTGCATTATCGACAGATATTGCATAACGTAATTGTTGGCCCTGATACAATGCAAAAGTAGGAAGACATCTGACATCAATTGTATTTGTTCCTTTTAAAACAGAAACAGAATATTCTAAATATGGAGCAGATGCAATATTGGATGCTGTATACGTAACCATGTTTAACGGCCATATGGTCATTGCATTATCGGAAACACCGAGTCCTTCTATTTTTTTAAAGCTTAGACCTCCGTTATTCATGCTTGCATAGCTCCCTGCTGAAATTACTTTGATGCTGTCTGTAACCTTTGGGTACAAACTATTTGATTTAATAGACTCCGCAGAAACAACTGCGGCATCATAGAAATAACCAGAACCATTTGGTGAATAGCTCATCATCCCATCCCATTTGCCATTGGAAATCTGTTTGTTGTATTTGTCTGTTAAATCAATTATTTTTTGAAATGCAGCCGTTGAAGTAGATGCGATATCGAGCGCCTCATCTTTATCTCCCCGAGCTCCATACTCAAAACTAAGCTTAGCCCCTAATATTTTGGTGTTCATAGCAGCAGAACCTTCAACAGGATATTTAATCAATTGATAAAATGCATCCTGCAAATCTGCAGGTATTCGAGTTTCTAAAGCTTGTACATCCGTTACCAATTTATCATAGCTTTTAATCCTGTTTTCCATTTCAGCAACACTATAAGCAGTGCTGCTTATATTCTCAGGTTTTCCGGATGCAGCCAAACGGAAATACTCTTTTTTAATATTGTAAATACTTTCACCAAACTCCTCACCGAAAATTTCAGCACCCCATTTTTGAGCATATTGAATAGGATTCTCCAGGTCAACAGAATTGATATCCCAGGCTAAATCCAATGCAAACTGAAGTTCAAATTCTAACGGTTTTATATCCCCGGCATTGAACATCCATATTTTTTTACAATTCAGTTCGTATGCTTTTTTAAGCTCATATGCTGCAACTGCCGGAGGAGTACTTCCAACCCATAAGTAGCTTTGAGGAGGTCCCAGATAAGAGAAGTGATAATAAACACCTCCGCCACCGCTTCTCTGCTGTTCTGTTGGATTTGAAAGTTGGCGCATAAAACCGAAATTGTCATCAGCCCAAAGCAGAGTAACATCATCAGCAAGATTAATACCCAGTTTATAAATAGGCAACACCTCTTTGTACGGGCAAAATAATTGAGGCACCTGATTAGCGGGTTTACCCAGATTCGGTTCAAACATATTACGTTGGTTATGGATAATATCGATCAAAGCTACCTTCCGTTCTTCATCAGTATTATATCCCGGAATCCCGGAATCGTGAATACCTCTCATCCCAAGTGTATAGATGGCATCATTGTTTTTCGATTGTTTTACACGATCAGCCCAATAGGTTTTGATGTTTCCATTATTGCTTCCCCAATTCCAGTCCCCGGGAGCCTTCCCATATTCGGTAGCATAATTATTAACCCATTCATCCAGATTATCTCTCAACATTTGCTCACAATGACTAGATCCCAGCACTATACTGTATTTACGTGCCATGGCAGGATTCGCCGGATAATACCAAAATGCCTTTGTGCATGAATGCATTGCCGGCCAAAGATAATTTGCCTTTAAACGCAACATCAACTCAAATATTTTTTCATAGGTCTTTGGTCCCATATTCTTCACCTCGGGATCCATGTTTTTTGCTGCCCATGGTTGTATAGCCCAGTCTTCGTCGTTGATGAAAAAGCCTCGGTATTGGACCGATGGCGATTGAATAATATCATGGCCTGTATTGATAAAAACACTTTCGTGTTTTTTTGGAGTAACATCGGCCCACCAGACCCAGGGACTTACTCCCATCATCCGTGAAAGTTCGAATACCCCGAAGGCAGTTCCGCGTGGATCACTCCCATAAATAACCAATGCCTGATCAATGCCGGGCAGAGGGTTGTTTACTATAGTAATGCAGAAAGTTTCCCACTTATCCCGTACTTTATCGGTATTGATTTTGCCGGCTGAAGCCAGTTGATTGATAAAAGAAGATTTACCTAAGGTTCCAATAATAACCGGTAGACCTGTGGATGGTAAGGTATTCGTCACAACTGGTTTCTGACCGGTCACTGCTTTTACATCGTTACTGAAAGCGTTAGACACCACCGAAACGACTTGTGCATCGGTAACATCGTAGACGATGGTGGCAGCCTGACCCGAAGAGACCACTGGGAAGCTTCCGGCTTGTGCAGTAAATCCTACTATTACTGGATCAGATTTCGTGGAGGCATATGTTTCTGTGGCGTTCATTGCTAATACCAGGCAGGCAACAAACATCAATCGGTTTTTTAATAATTTGTGTTTCATAAGAATGTAAATTTGACTTGTGGGGATTGAAAATAAAACTAACATGATTCACCTGGTTCGAACGTAGTTGCATGTCACGTATCAGTAGGTTGTAATCATGTTAGTTTATTGTACTGGAACTGTCTCAGATTATCAACAAATTACCGGATGATTACTTTAAGTACTTCCGAAGTGTTTGTTTTTAAGAAATAAATTCCTGAATTCAGGTGAACAGATTTGCCTGTGGTGTTTACTTTTACATCGGCAACTTTTACACCTTTGACGTTGAATATAACATAACTGTCAGTTCCATTTACAGTCAGCATTTGTTTGTCTATACTGTAGAAACATCTAGCTGCAGTTTGTTTTAAGTCGGTGGCTGTGCTTGTGGTATAGTTGATAGTGTACACTTTTGTAGTAGTTCCATCTAACGCTTTAACAGTGATTGTTGATATTCCGGATCCATCGGCAGCAAGTGTGACAGCACCTGCTCCACTAACTGCTGCATCGTCAATATTGGCAACAGCTGTTGGGATCACAGTAGTTGTACCGGCAGGTAAATTCACATTGTATGTAGTAGCTGCGGGATCAAAAATAATGGTTCCTACACTCAAAGACAATGATTTAAGTGTAGCATCATCCACTTTTGCAGGATCTATCTTAGTGAGTCGGAAATAATCTACTTTATACCAGCCCCAGAATGGACTCGCCGTTGTTGATGTAGCTCCGTTTACATTTTTACCACCTGTACGAATACCGATTTTTAAATCGGCATCAGCAGCTATGGTTGTATATACTTTCATCTCTTGTAATACAGTAACATTCCCTGAAACCACAGTTGGGATATGTTCTGCAAAGCTGTATATTTCATTGGTTTTAAGATTATTTCCTGTAACATAATCAGTCGGTTTACCAAAAAGCTGCACGTTATTGTTGGCAAACAAACGTTGAGAAGTTTCGACAATATCTACTCCCAGCAAACATTGAACTTTATAAGTCCCGGCAGGAAGGCCTTTAAGAGTTTGATAAAATTCGAAATTTTCAGGTATAGCAGTAGTCGGATTTCCACCTATCCAAAGCATCGTACTACCGTGCAATCCCGAAGCATCATTATTAATTCCTTGAGAGTTGTTAGTACCTAATTTGGTAAAATCAACTGTCCAACCGTAAAAAACTGTAGCTGGATTTTGCACAGTAGGTTTCCACTGATATTTTTGACCATTTACAGTAGTACCTGTGCCAACATATGTTGGATTGATGGTAAGATTTGATGATGCATCAGCGGCTGTTGCATACTCAAGATCTGAATTCAAAACGCTTGATGTGTAGTCTACATCTTGCGCATGAGAACTCGTAAAAATACAAAAAGCGAAAAGGAGAAGAGTTGTTTTTTTCATTTTTTTAGTTTTTTAAAGTGTATAAAATTGTATTAGAAAAAGAAAGTACTCTATTGGATTAAACTTAGATTTAAATATATGTGTGCGAACACGGTAAAAGAGTAAAAAAAATCACACATCACTGTAGTCACCCTCCTTGATATTTTTTGTTCCTATTTTACTCCTATTTTCCCGGTTCTGTATTTTCCACAAAAACATTTCCGGCAAAATATGCAGGATAAAAAGGAAAAGACAACGAATAGACGAATTTTGTGTTTCAGGCAGCTTTGCTATAAGTTATTAGTTATAAATCGCCCGGTAAAACTACCAAATGAAAATAACAACACCTTACTTTTTGCATCTCCTTTTATTCCATTTGTTTAGATGGAATAAAAAAATGCATAACTTTCACAAATACAAATGGATAGATGATGGTTAATATGTTTTCAAAAAATAATATGAAAACAGAAACAGGAAAAGAGAAGGAAATAATCAGTCTTTGACAGATTCGAATTTTTGAATAAAATCATTTGGAGTGACTCCAGTCTGTTCTTTAAAGGCTCTAAAAAAGGATGTGTAGGAATTAAATCCACTCTTTTTGGCCAGAGCTTTTAGTGTGAATTTAGAATAGTCTGTAGTTGCAATAATACGTTTAAATTCTTCAACACGATAACGGTTGACAAAATCAGAATACCTTTCGTTCATAAATGCATTGAAAATTTGAGAAAGTGCCTGATTAGAACAACCTACTACTTTGGCCAGATCCGGCATTTTCAATTCTTCATTCAGATAGAATCGTTCCTCCAACATACAATTTTTCAGTTTTTCAATGATTACCTGTGCTTCTTTATCGCTGATTTTGTTGAATCGGTATTTCTGCTCTTCTTCCGGTTGTTCAGGAATCATTAGTTCAGGTTTTGCAGTTATTCGTTTTTTACGGTATTCAATGTAGAACAAACTGCCTCCGGATAAGAAAATAATAATAAAGATGATTGCTGTATTTGAAAGCAACGGTTTAATTTCAATATATACTTTTTTGTAACAAGTGTGATCCATATTCCGTCGAACTAGTAAAGTATATTTACCCGGACTAAGATCTCTATAATCAATATTATTTAGTCCACGCAAAATATGCCATCTGGCATCATGTCCGATAAGTTTAAATTCGTAAACCATCAAATCTGGTCTGTCGTAGGTAAGTAATGCAATCTGGAATTGAATATTATTCTCATATCTGTTAAAAACAATTAGATTCCCTTTTCTTACAGCATCTGACATGTTGTCCATTTCCGATATACCATTCACTCTAATGTCCGTTATTGCCATCGGAGCAACTGCCCGTTTATAATTTCCCGAAGAATAAAACAGACCTTTGTTGGTCGCCAGCCAGAGTTTATCTTCGTTATCGAAACTTCCATTTGTAGCATAAGGTTCCATCAAGCCTTCCGAAGTAGAATACAGTTTAAATTCAGTAAGTTTTTCATTTGCCCTGATGGTGCCCCTGGAACCAATAAACCAGAAAATGCCAGATTTATCCTGTAGAACTTTCACGATGCCTATTCCGGTGAAATCAGCATCCTGTTCTGTACAAACCTGTTTGAAATGTTGTATTTTCGAATCGGAATACATCGCATTCATTACATTATAACAAAACAGCAGATTCCCTTTTCTATCTTCCATCATAAAGTGAACCCGTTGCCGGTGGATAAATCCTTCGGGGAATTTACCAACTACAAAGTCATTCTTTTTACTGTTCCAGAAACCAATTCCCTGATTGGTACAAATCCAGGTTCTTCCTTGCCGGTCAAAATACACATAACGAACCACATCATCCGGCAGATGGGAATTTAAGGTATTGAAAGAACTGACTTGTTTTGTGTCTTTGTGTAAAATATGTAGTCCTTCCGATGAGGCGACCCACAAATTACCGTTTAGGTCTTCATTCAGGTGATAAATAGTTGCTTTCTTTAAAAAGGCCAAGGGTTCAAATACTTTCAGGGTTACCGCAGCAGGGTCAAATTCATAAATGCCGCATTCGCCTCCCAATATTAATTTTTTATCATAAGGCAGGAATGAAAAGACATCCCCGGGGCTAAGGCATTTTCCTAGTCCATTTCCTGTCTCGAAGAATTGTACTTTTCCGGTTTTATCTGATACGTGATAAATGCCATAGCGGTTGGTCAGTATTTTATAATCTTTACCAATATACAGCCCATGCACGGGAAGGTCGTTCGTAGTAAAATTCGGTGTTTTATAAAGAACAAAAGCTTTCGGATATAAAAACATGAAGTCATATCCGAGGCTTTCGGAACTTCCGGTCCATAGAATCCCAAGATTATCAACCAATAATGAAGTTACCATACTCGAAGTGAGTTTCACACGACTGTTGGGTGAAGAGTCGAAAGAACGGAAGACTTTTTTTTGCTGTATGGATACGAAATAGATTCCGGTGCCTGCCGTCCCAACATAAAGCTCCGTTTTTCCATTAGTTGACAAGCAGGTAATTTTATTGTCTCCCATATTCATGAAAGCCTGAATATCGCCTTTACGGGTATCAAACGTATAAATCCCGGATTCGTTCGTCCCGACATAAAGTATCCGGCCAATACCTGTCATGCAGGTAAAGTAAGATTGTTCTGTTTTCGGCAGGCACGGGTAACTTTTGGTAGCTTCTGTCGAAGGATTATACGAGGCGAGTCCTCCCGGGGTAAGGAGCCACAACAATCCATCATTTGCCTTGTAAATGGAAAGGACCTGATTAAACGGAAAAGCCGGATTCTCAAGCTGGACAAATTTAAGTTTATCCTGAGTAATTATTGTCAACCCATTGGGTGTGCCAACGTATAGATTGTTTTTCTGATCTATGAATAGCGAGAGTATACTCTTTGTAATTTGGGAAGGAAAAACAGGGGTTGCATTTGAGCAGTTTTGATTTATCTTATAAAGTCCACTTGATGTGCCAACATAGATAATACCATCCTTGCTTTCCCTAATTACATTAATTTTGGTAACATTTTCGGGGAGGTCGCAATTTTTCAAATAGCGCCCGTCAAAACGCTGAACTCTACGAGTTCCACCGCTCCATACAAATCCTTCTGCATCTTTAAAAAAACAATTGATTTGCCAGTCTAATAATTGATCGCCACTGTTGATATTTCTAAAAGAACCTACCTGAGCATTCAGGGAAGATAAAAACAAATACAGACACGAAATGACTAATAAACAATACTTTCCTGTAATTTCCATAAATAAGGTTAACTCAACAGTGCTCAATGTGCAAATGTATAAAAAATAAACGGGTCAGGTAAATGATTTTCTAAACTTCTTTACCTGACCAGCAATTTTGTTATTTGCATTGAAATCAATTTTAAATTCAAGGTATCTGTGTCTGAATTTCAAATGCCGGATTATCATGATCTACAGTTACGAAATAATAATTATTAGATTTCTTTAATGTCTATGTTTTTTATCTGAAAGCATAACACTTACAACTTATGGTATTGATATTTAACAATCTCTTTTTGAGATCTTGTTTTTAAGTTGTTCGATTTTGTCTATACATTAAACGGTATAATTTTCAAGTTAACTTATTTCCTGAATTATAAAAGTATGCAACTTTTCTTAATAAAGCGAATAGTATACGTTTTTTGTAAGTTTCATTTTTAGTTGAATATGAGAAGGATAAACCAGACACACCATCAAAATTGGTTTAGTTATCTTTTTCTGTTCTCTATTTTCAATTGAGCACTTCAGTCTGTATTCTTTCAAAGGGAACTCATAGCAATTTAAACATTAAAACCGACCACTGCGGAATATTAATATTTATTTGATCATTGGAATTTGTACCAGGATCATAAAATGCATTTCCTGCTCCATCCCAACCTCCAAATTCAGCATCCTGACTGCATAATATTTGTTGCCAATGCCCGCTTTGATTTATATTTAATGCATACGAATGATTCGTAAAGTTTATATCACTCAGATTCAAAACTGTCAGGATTATATCACCCTGGCTATTCCATCGTTTAAATGCAAGAATGTTATTCGTACTATCCTTGTGTGTTATTTCCAAGAATCCGTTTTGCAGTGCCGGATGTTTACTCCGAAGAGTATTTGCAGCAGCAACCAGCTTACGCATGGCTATGCTCTTTTCATCTTCGGCTATAAACCAATCAAACCGATGATCTCCGTTCGCATCTTCGCTATCAAGCCAATATCCTGACATATTACATTCATTCCCCATAAACAGCATAGGGGTTCCAATTAAAGATATATTCAATGCCCAAATGATACGTGCTTTTGAACGTGCTAAATAATTATCACGACCACCTAACAAATCAATATAATAACGGTGTCCGTTTTTCATGTTATTCATATCTTTACTTTCATCGTGTGAACCAGGCATGTATTTAAAAAGGTTCCAGGAGTTGGTGTAAGAGTTACTGCATCCAAAACTAAGCCCTATACTATTTTTCATATTCTCAGCCGGATTATATCCTTGCATTGCATTCAGGATACATTCATAAGATGACTTGTACCGGGCAACATGTAAACCTGGTGAGTAAGTAATTGAATCTGTTGATGGTACATGCTCTGAAATTAAATATTTAGCAGGATAATACATTTTGGTGAAATAAGTCAGATACTGCATAAATTCCCAACCATCATTCCCTAATCCTTTATTATATTCTAAATAAGAAGTGGCGTCAAAACGTATTCCATCTGCATTATATTCACCAAAACACATACTCAGAACGGATAAAAAGAAATCTTTAATCCCATCTTGCCAGAATGCAAGATTCAATCCCCAGGGTGTTTCAAAAGAAGATAGATAACTACTAATTGTGGCATCATTAAAACTCAAAAAAGAATTATCATTGTTAGTTATGAAATTATAAACCACATCAAATATCACTGCGAGTCCCCTTTTATGACATTCATCTACAAGTTGTTTTAATTCGACAGGCTCACCATACGTAGATTCCGGCGTGAAGTAAAAAGTAGGATTGTAATCCAATGATCTATCGTCGCTGAATGTTTGAACCGGCAACAATGCAATTGCATTAAACCCCATGGACTTTACATAATCAAGTTTACAAATTGTATCCATAAAAGTTGCTTTCCGGTTTTCTCGTTCTAAACCATCATTTCTGCCACTAAATGAACCTACATGGAATTGATAAATTATCAAATTATCAAACTCAGGGGTAGTAAAAGGACTCCATTCAAAATCTTTATATTCGATAGCGTGAATAGTTGAATTTTCGGTATCTGGTTTAATCTTATCTCTTAATATCTTATCGCCAGTTGGATTCATCTCCCCATTATGTTGATGAATTATAGATTTATAGATTTCGTTCTTGCGTATATTGTTTATCACACTCTCCCAATATCCATATCCGATATTGGTCAAAACCGATTGATTTCCATGCCAGTTGTTAAATTCGCCAACCACATCTACCTGATTAGTCAACGGTGACCAAACTTTAAACAAAACAGAGTTAGTTCCAACAATTTTTGATTCCGGTGATTCCATAGCATAAAATTAAGTACGCGTTCGTGAATAATCTAATTCATTAACTCATTATATTATTGTAGCTATTGTATTGAAGAAAAGGAATAAGAAAAGAAACGGAATTAATTTTTACATTTGTGTATTCGAAATTGTGCACAAATTAGGAAAAGAGAGAAACTTTATAAAAAACAGTATTTAAGTAACAAAATAGTTATTCTCTTGTTTAATGAGAGGTGTTAATAATCAATTATTTAGGTTTTATTAAACAAAACAATTTATTGAATTAAGCTATTTGTATACTCACAAAATGTTCAGTAAAAAAGATTGTTTATATTATATAATATGATTATCCGCAAAAGTTCTTAAACCCTAAAAAAATATTTATGCTATTTTATGTCGGGTTTCCGGATTTAATTCAGAAAAAAGCGGATTATTAAATTTTCTTTTTATATTTGTATTCCGAATACATATCTGACACTGAATAGTTTTGGATTGGTTTTGGATTGGTTTTGGTTCCGTAGTTATTCCGATATATCAGTCACTTAACATTCATTTATTCGCACTATATATGCCATATATCTATAAAGGTATATGGCATATTTGTTGGAAACAAATGACTGAACTATCATAATCAAAACCAATTCTAAACCGATCCTAAAACGTTCCAAAACCAATTGAAAAATAATAGCTAAATGAGTTATAAACTTTACTCATGAGAATTAGAATCCAAATGGAGTAGAAGCTTGAATATGAAAATAATGAATTTTACTCCGTTACAAAGTCTTTTTGATTGGAAGACTTAGTGGATAATCATTTTTTCAAACGTTTCCGTCATTCTCTAAATTGGGGATACAAAAATTTAAACCTATTTTTTGAGGATTCAACAGGTTAAATGTATGAAATTATCAACTCAACAATTGATGAATAAATTATAAGTATCCTGTTTTTTACTATTTAATCAAGTATATTTGCAAAAAATCTACTTACGATGACAGTTAACTTTACTCTAAACTCAACTGCAAGTACATAAAGTTTGGCTGTTTAACAAACTTATGAATTCAGAAAATATACCTAAAATAAAAGACAGGTCAAAAAACTGTTTTATTGACATTGTGATCCATAAAAATCTTTTTGAAATGAGAATCATCCATACATTATTTTTACTTTTCGTTGTTTCCTTATTATTTGTGGAACAGGCTAATTCGATTATTCCTGTTGATTTAAAATGTAACTTTTGGAAAAACCCACTTGGGGTGGATGTGACAAATCCGGTTTTAGGTTGGACAATTAAAACAAATTTACGACAACGTGGAATTAAGCAGTCAGCATATCAGATATTAGTAGCTTCATCTTCCGAAAAATTAAAAAAAGGCAACGGAGATCTTTGGATTTCAGGTAAAATCACTTCTGAACAAATGGGACAGGTGGTTTATGCCGGAAAAACTTTACTGTCAAGCCAGGAATGCTGGTGGAAAGTAAAAATATGGAATGAACAGGGTAAACCTTCTGCATGGAGTGAGCCGGCACAATGGACCATGGGGGTATTAAATAACTCCGATTGGAAAGGGCAATGGATTTCGGCTGCCGGGGCGGAAAAATATGCCCACCAATATGCATCAGCACATTCGGATTTTAATTTGAAAAGAGATTTGAATGAGTTCAGAGTTTTCAAACCAAAACCTGAAGATACAAACTACTCTTCGTTGCTATTGCGTAAGGATTTTAAATCAAAAGCTGATTTAGTACGTGCTGTGATTCATGTTTGTGGACTTGGGCAGTACGAATTATCACTGAATGGAAGTAAAGTGGGTGATTATCTGCTTTCCCCGGGCTGGTCGGATTATCGAAAAACTGTACTGTATGACACGTATGACATTACAAACCAGATTAAGGCAGGTGAAAATGTCCTTGGACTGATGTTAAGCAATGGAATGTATAACATTCAGCCTGATTCAGTACGGTATGTAAAATTTCTCAATTCATACGGCCCTCTGAAAGTAATTGTACAATTGAGACTCGAATACGCTGATAGAACAGTTCAAACTATCGTTTCTGACAGTACCTGGCAAGTATCGCCGGGACCGGTGACCTATATGAACCAATATGGAGGTGAGGACTATGATGCCAGGCTAGAACCTCAGGGGTGGAAACAACCGGGATTCAGCAAGGATGACCGTTGGCGTAAAGCTCTTGTATGCGCGGGTCCCGGAGGAGATCTTAAAGGCCTTTCATGTTCAGCTCCTCCAATAAAAGCGATAGAAAGGATCATTCCGGTAAAAAAAACTAAAATCAATTCAACGACGTGGGTGTATGACCTTGGACAAAACACATCCCTGATGCCGGAAATTACATTAAGTGGACCAATAGGATCGATGGTTCGCATTATTCCTTCGGAACTGATAAAAGCGGATGGAACTGTCGACCGTTCATCGGCAACCCAGGATGGTGTCCGTCCGGCATGGTGGCAATACACTTTGGCTACCAAAGGCAGCAGAACGTGGTTTCCAACATTTTTTTATCAGGGTGCCCGCTATCTGCAAATAGAATTATTCGCTGCTAATGGTGAAACTGAATTGCCGATAGTGGAAAAACTGAATGGAATTGTAGTTCACACATCTGCTACTCCTATCGGAACGTTCTCATGTTCCAACGATCTTTTTAACCGGATATATTCGTTGGTTCGATGGGCTCAACGAAGCAACCTTGTTAGTGTAATTACCGATTGCCCCCATCGTGAAAAAATGCCCTGGCTGGAACAATATCATCTGAATGGGCCCTCATTACGTTACAATTATGACTTGCTTACTTTGTACAGCAAAAGCATGAACGATATGGCAAATAGTCAACAGGAGAATGGTTTTATACCGAATATAGCGCCCGAATTTTTCAATGCAGGGGGGTTGTCTGAATCAAACGGATTCAGGAATTCACCCGAATGGGGAAGCTCTTTTATAATAGTACCCTGGCAACAATACCTATTCTCAGGGGATGTGTCACTTATCAGCCGGTATTATGAACAGATGAAAAAATACATCACTTTTCTTGATGCTTCGGCTAAAGAGAACATTCTTAATATTGGGTTGGGCGATTGGTATGATATGGGTCCAAAAGAGCCGTGGGGGTCACAACTTACACCGATAGCATTTACTGCCACTGCGATCTATTTCTATGATTATCAGATTATGTCACAAATGGCAAAAGCAATAGGGAAAACTGATGATGCGGAACGTTTCGAACAGAAAGCAGAAGTCATACGCGGGTCATTTAATAAAGAATTTTATCATCCTGAAAATGGAACGTATTCCACAGGATCGAATACAACCTATGCCATGCCTTTATTTCTTAACATTGCAGAAACACAAAACCGCAAAGAATTAATAAACAAACTTGTTGATGACATTCGCAAAAACAGTAATTCATTCACATCGGGTGATGTAGGTTACCGGTTTCTATTAAAAGCATTAGCCATGGAGGGTTATTCGAACGTCATATTCGACATGAACAATCAATCAGAACGACCTGGCTACGGTTACCAGTTAAAAATGGGTGCAACTGCTCTTACCGAAAAATGGAATGCAGGAGTTGGTAGTTTTGGCTCACAGAATCACTTTATGCTGGGTCAGATTAACGAATGGTTCTTCCATGATTTGGCTGGGATTGGGGTGGAAGCCGATGGAGCTGGATTCAGAAAATCAATCATAAAACCTATGGTTGTAGGTGATCTCACATGGGTAAAAGGCACTTATCAAACAGTCAGTGGATTAATAACTTCAGAGTGGAAACGGGATAAAGATAAATTCACCCTTGATGTTTTTATTCCGGCTAATACTACCTCTACTATTTATATTCCGGCTAAAAATGAGAGTAATGTTACCGAAAGTGGGAAACTTACAAGAATGGCTCAAGGGGTTAAATTTATCAAATGGGAAAAGGGGTGTGCTGTTTTTGAAGTTGTTTCAGGTAACTATCATTTTGTATCAACCGACCGACAGTAAACCGGACAATTAACATCGTGATTTCAGAAAAAAAACGATCGAAAATCACCTTTAATGAAAGCTAAAATCTATATCTAGGCCAATCAAGTTCAATTTAGAACTTTATGAAGGATTGATTGGGTTAAATCCTTAAAATGCTGAATTAAGTCTGTTAATATCAAAACGGATTATTTCGGAAACGGATGTTTTTATGTACTTTTGCAAAAGTTTTTATTGACTTTGCCATAGAATTTTTGAAAATGTTCAACTATTCTTTCCTGATTTCAAATGAATACTACAGTAACATTTTTAATTTAATTCATTCATTACTACTATAATTCATGAATACTATTCAAATAAAAGATAAAAAATTCGTTTTATCAATACCGGAATCAGAAATTTTAGAAGCAGTTCGTAAAGTATCAGAAGAAATTAACCGTGATGTAGCCGGTAAAAATCCACTGTTCATTTGTGTGCTGAATGGTGCATTTATGTTTGCGTCGGATTTAATGAAGAATGTCAATATTCCTTGTGAAATCACATTTATCAAACTGGCTTCTTACGAAGGATTATATACAACAGGAGCAGTGAAAGAAATTATAGGACTGAGTGAAAGTGTAGTAGGAAGGAATGTCGTAGTGGTTGAAGATATTGTTGATACAGGCATCACCATGGAACGGATTTTGAGTTCTTTACGGGCAAAAGGTGCCAATGAAATTCGGGTGGCAACATTCCTTCAAAAACCGGACGCATTACAACGTGATATTCAGATTGACTATATTGCCATGAAAATACCGAACGACTTCATAGTTGGTTACGGATTGGATTATGATGGATACGGTCGTAATTTGAAAGATATTTATACAGTGGTTTCAGAATAAATTATCCATTAAACGAATAGAATAGGTAACTGTCGTTTGATTTTAGTTAATATATTAAAAGGTAAAAAATGTTGAACATTATTATTTGTGGTGCTCCCGGATGCGGAAAAGGCACCCAAAGTGATTTGATTGTAGAGAAATACGGACTAAAACATCTTTCAACCGGCGATTTGCTACGGAACGAAATAGCAAAAAAAAGTGCATTAGGACTGGAAGCCGAAAATTACATTTCTAAAGGGAATTTAGTTCCGGATAAAATGATTTTTGACATTTTGTCGAATGCTATCGCAGAACAGACTAAAGACAGCAAAGGCATTATACTGGATGGTTTTCCACGCAACGTAGCACAGGCTGAAGCACTGGAAGAATTAATGAAAAAGTTGAATAAAGAAACTACTGTCCTGATCGACTTAAATGTGGAAGACGAAGAGTTAATAAAAAGACTGCTTATACGGGGTGAAACTTCCGGGCGTACCGACGACAACATGGAAACTATCAAGAAGAGGCTTGAAATTTACATCACTAAAACCGCTCCGGTAAGTGATTTTTACAAAAATAAAAATAAATATGCTGCCATCAATGGCATGGGCACTGTAGACGAGATATTCGGACGCATATCCACAGTGATTGATTCAAAACGATAAATCAGCAGTCGTATATTCTTTTCCCTTAAAAACATAGGAACTAAAAGCCTATGTTTTTTGTTATCTTATAACTAAATAAACAATATGGCAAGTTCAAACTTTGTAGATTACGTTAAAATATTTTGTAAATCAGGCAAAGGTGGGCCGGGTTCAAAGCATTTATACCGCGACAAACTAACCATGAAAGGTGGGCCTGATGGTGGTGATGGAGGACGTGGCGGTCATATTATTTTACGGGGTAGCAAAGACTACTGGACACTGATTCACCTGAAATATGCCCGTCATATCCATTCCGGTGATGGTGGAAGTGGTGGCCTTAGTCGTAGTTTTGGAAAAGAAGGCGAAGATAAAACGATCGAAGTTCCTTGTGGTACGGTAGTCTATGATGCCGAAACCGGAGAATTTTTATGTGATATTACCGAAGATGGTGAAGAAATCATCTTAGTCAATGGTGGTCGTGGCGGTCAGGGGAACTGGCATTTTCGTTCATCAACCAATCAAACACCCCGTTTTGCTCAACCGGGTGAAGACTCAATTGAGAAAACTGTGATTCTTCAACTTAAAGTACTGGCTGATGTTGGGTTGGTAGGTTTCCCGAATGCAGGGAAATCGACTTTATTGTCAGTTGTATCGGCAGCAAAACCTGAAATAGCGGATTATCCATTTACAACTTTGGTTCCTAATCTGGGCATTGTTGCTTATCGCAATAACAAGTCATTTGTAATGGCCGATATCCCTGGAATAATCGAGGGAGCAGCCGAAGGTCGTGGATTGGGATTACGCTTTTTACGTCATATCGAACGAAATTCGATTTTGTTATTTATGATTCCGGCCGACTGCGATGATATAATTGTTGAATACAATATTCTACTCAACGAGCTGAAACAATACAACCCTGAGCTGGTCGAAAAACAACGGATTTTAGCTATTACAAAATGTGATATGCTGGATGACGAATTGATGGAAGAAGTAAAGAAACAGGTTCCAAATGATATTCAAACGGTTTTTATTTCATCCATAAGCGGATTGGGCATTTCTGAATTGAAAGACCTTATCTGGACTGAAATCAATAAAGAATCCAACAAAGTAGTTGAAATTTCACATCAACCGATGGAAGTCACTCTACACGAAGTGGAAGAAGAAGAGGAAGAGGAAGAAGAGGAAGAAGAGGAAGATGATTTAAGCAAGTATAAAGGAATCGGCTGGGATGAACTATAAATAGTTTGAAGTTTGGAGTTTGAAGTTTGAAGCTAAAACAAATTGGAAAAATAAAGCTAAAAACCGGACTAATGAACATTTAAATTATTCTATAGCGTTCTATATGCCTGATGTGGTTGATAAAGGAATGAAAAGGTGATCACATACAATTTACTCAGCAAATATAAAGAAATTGCCCATTTTTGTACCGACCGTGAAGGTGGTACAAGTGTGGGCAATTATGCATCTATGAATATGAGTCCGTTTTCCGGAGATCAACCGGAAATGGTGGCATTGAATCAGAGAATACTATGTGATGAACTTGGTATAACTACTGATAAATTAATCCTTCCGTATCAAACTCACGGTACTGAAATTCATAAAATAGACGAATCATTTATCGAACTTTTTAAAGAAGAGAAGTTTCACGCTTTATATGGAACGGATGCACTTATCACCCGATTGCCGAACATATGTATTGGAATAACAACTGCCGATTGCGTTCCATTGCTGTTCTTTGATCCTGTGAAGCAAGTCATTGCGGCTGCTCACGCCGGTTGGCGTGGAACATGTGGTAGGATTGGAGAAAAGACTATTCACTCATTGATCAGTAATTATCAATGTAATCCGGCTGATATACTTGTAACAATCGGGCCTTCGATATCACCTGAAGTGTATGAAATTGGTAAAGAAGTAATGGATAATTTCGGGAATGAGGGATTCGATTTATCTGAAATTATTACCCATAGGAATAAATCAACCTATCTTGATTTGTGGAAAGCGAATAAACTATCGTTGGAGAATGCCGGAGTACAAAGTGACCATATTGAAATCAGCAGCATTTGTACTTTTACTGAACACGATCGTTTCTTTTCCGCCCGACGGCTTGGGATAAAGTCAGGGAGAATGCTCAGTGGAATCATGTTGAAGGGGTAAGATATGAGAAATGAGGAATGAGGAATGAGTGCTGATATCGGACTTTTGATGGACTAATAAAACTTGTCAGGAAACTGAAGGATCGAAAATAGTATCATGGAAATAACAATTACAAATAAAATTCGCGAAGCCTGTCCAAAATTAGTTTTGGCTATTGTACGATGTAATGTCAGTAATTCAGAGACTTCAACTGAACTCTGGAATGAAATGGAAAAAGAGATTCAGCGCTTTTCAGTATCCTGTTTACTTGAAAACATCAATAAACGTCCCGAAATAGAAGCAACCCGCCGACTCTATAAAGCACTTGGAAAAGATCCAAACCGTTACCGGCCTTCAGCAGAAGCATTATGCCGACGTATTATCCGGGGCATACCGATTTACAAAGTAAATACTCTGGTTGACATCATTAATATTGTATCTATCAGGAGTGGTTTTTCGATAGGAGGATTTGACCGTGCTAAGATTAACGGAAATATTGTACTGGGAGTAGGTACTAAAGAAGATATATTTGAAGCTATCGGACGGGGTTTACTCAATGTTGAAGGATTACCACTGTTTCGGGATACAATTGGTGGGATTGGGACTCCCACCAGTGATAATGAACGAACAAAGATAGCTGACAATACTACTGAGTTGTTACTGATTTTAAATGGTTATTCAGGGAAAGCAGGGCTAGCAGAGGCTATAAATCATGCCATCCAATTGCTGAGTAAATATGCGGAATTAAAACAGCATGAAATAACATGGATAGATTGAAAGGAAAAAAATAATTTCACTATTATTACTCAAAATACAAGTTCAATCAATGAATTAGCGCATCAATTCATTGGTTGAACTTGTATTTATTGGATTATTGTTTTATTTTCTACCAACTTCATTTCCCCAATTGCCTCTGAAAATAAGCTTTTGGTCATGAATTTTAAAGATAAACTTTCCATATTGCACCGATACACCTGCAGAAGCATTTACAACACGGCAAGTATCTGGAGTATTAAAGAAACTCTCTGTGCTTATATTTTTTTTATCCGGTTGATCTTTAAATGATATTGAAGTTTGAGGACCTACCTCCCAACCCAGATGGGTATTGTAACTTACCTTCAGATCATCAAGTAGTTTGAATTTTTCATTCGTTACTATCTTCGTTTTAACATCGGTAATTTTACCATCATTTAAATCTTTATCCGGAGTTACTTCAAGGGTTAGCTTCGGCAATTCAAATGCGGTATTTGAAGCCAGGATTAATATCGATTCAGTTTTAAGCATCTTATTATTCTTGTCAAAGAACTCAAATGAAAGTTCCAGATCTTCAATCCCGTTCAAATTCAGACCAATGTGATCGGAAAAATAGCCTTCCTTAAATGTGTTTTTGGTATATAACACTTTGTCATTCAGTCGGACAACAATTTCCCGTACATCTTTGTCAATATATAATTCCAATGGAATTTTATCAGTTGTATAGATGCCTTTATTTTTAGGACTGATAATCAATGCTTTCATATAATCACGCAAGGCAAACCAAACCGGACGAGGAGAACCGAATTTGTCGTTCAGATCACTGTACCCCCAAAAGCCAAACCATTCTTCGGGTTGTTCACTGTTGTGTACTTTAGGGTCTCCACCTTTCCACCAACCATCAGCAAAATTAAAGGGACACATTCCCACTGCACCCGCATCAAGCAAGTCACGGTAATTGGAAATCACCCCATTGCTTTGCTGAATGAGCGTATTGCCCCCGTAACGTCCAAATCCTTTATGAGAAACTGAATAGCCGAATTCGGTTGTTATCAATGGTTTTTTCAGTCCATTCAATTCATATAGCCCTCTGATATAATCTTTAAAACCAATGGTGGATGTTTGTGCTTCCGAATGGTCATAACAGTTATACGCATATACATCGAAAATATTTTCATCAATATAATCACTAATCATGGCATTGGCAGAAATAGTAACAGGTATTCCCGGATGTTCAACATGAATGATATCCATTAGGTGCTTCATAAATTCGACAAACACTTTTCCCGAGACCTTATAAACATGATCAGTCTGAGGTTCATTTAAGATCAGATATGTAATAATGCAATCATATTTCTTTGAATAAATGGTGATCTTTTTGAGTTTATCCTCACAATTCTTTACAAAGATGGGATCACCATAATTACCTTCAGGATCAATATCAATCCCCATTATAAGTTTTAGTCCGGAGCGTTGAACCAGTCTCAACTGTGGCTCTGTAAACTGGCTCCAGGTACGGATGGCATTAAATCCGGCATCTTTTATCGCTTTCAGATCGAATTTCATTAAGTCAAGATCATCAGTCCGGATATCGTTATAAGGATGTTGTCCGGGTCGGGCACCAATTTCATAACCAATGGCCTTTATAAAAAACTTTTCGCCATTCAAATAATACCAGTTATCCTTAATTTCGATTGTGGTTTTAGACTGAGAATAACCAAAAATCGAAATCAAAAGGAAAAATACAACGATACGTGTAACTTCTTTTTTCATGTTTCTCTTTGTTTTAAAAATTATTCTTTTAATAATCTAAACATTCTGAATGTCCGGAATCGAGACTCTGTTAATTAAGTTGTTCCATTATTTTTTCTAAATCACCATCCATTTCATGAAGTTGTTTTTTACAAAGATCCATTAATACAGCAGCACGTTTTACTTTTTCGGAGATAACATCCATATTTACTTCCGGATTATTCTCCAATTCAGCCAATATGCTTTCAAGCTCATCTACTGCTTCGGTATAAGTCAATTTAAGTTTCGACATAATTTTATGTTTGAGGTTTGAGGTTTGAAGTTTGAAGTTTGAAGTTGAAGGTTTGAAGTTACAAACAAAATTAAATACAAAAAATTTATATGTTTATATAATCCGTATATTACAAACATCTAACTATATACATATGAGGATAGAAAAATTATTCATCAGAGAAATGCACCAGTACTTTTCGATAAGAATTAAAAATCTTTGATTTTGATACAAATCCCAGATAGACTTTATTTTCATCCACAACCGGCAAATACCACGAGCCGGTATCTTCAAAAATATCCATCACTTTTTCCATAGGCATCGTTGCGTTTAATAAAGCAGGTGGAGAAGTCATTAACTTACTCACTTTAAAACGAGTATATAAATCCGGGCGAAACATAATATTTCTCACTTCGTCAACCAATACGATTCCGACTAGGGTTTGAGTTTTTGGTTCAACAACAGGGAACAGATTCCTTCTTGATTTGGATATGATTTTCACTAATTCTCCCAAATCCATATCAGGGTTTAGTTCAGTAAAATCAATTTCAATAAAGTTTTCCATTTTTAGCATAGTAAGTATTGCCTTATCTTTATGGTGGGTCAGCAATTCTCCTTTTTGAGCCAACCGCATGGCATACAAACTATGAGGTTCAAATAATATAATAGTAAGATAGGATACTGTAGATACAATCATCAATGTCATAAACAAATTATATCCACCGGTTAATTCCGCAATCAGGAAAATCCCGGTTAACGGGGCATGCATAACTCCCGACATGAGCCCTGACATTCCAGCTAAAGCAAAATTAGCTTCTGGTATTAAAAAACCGAAAAAGATCAATATCCTGGCAACAACAAATCCGGTTAAACAACCGATAAATAATGTTGGTGCAAAAATACCCCCCACACCTCCAGCAGCAGTAGTTGAAGCAGAAGCAAAGATCTTGAAGATCACTATTAACGTCAAATAGACAATCAAAACCCATGGACTGTGACTTACCCCTAAAAAGAAGCTTTGATTCATCACAGAGGCCGAGTGCCCGTTTAAAAGGGCTACTATTGTATCATATCCTTCTCCATAAAGAGGAGGAAAAAGAAAAATCAATAAACTCAACACTATACCTCCTACTGCTAATTTAGTATACGGACTCTTCATTTTTCGGAACAACCCTTCAATCCAATTCATTCCACGGGTAAAATAAAGCGACACAAGCCCGCAAATTACGCCAAGGAGAATTAAATAAGGTATCCGGTCAATGGCAAAGGGTTCATATTTACTAAATTGGAAAGTGAATGCACTCCCTGAGAAAAAATAGGAAAGTGAAGTTGCTGTCACTGATGATATAAGCAATGGCACAATAGCAGTAAGTGTCATATCAAGCATTAAAACTTCAAGCGTAAATACCAGACCTGCAATAGGAGCTTTAAAAATTCCCCCGATTGCACCCGATGCACCACAACCTACCAGCAACAGCAATGTTTTCTGGTCCATTTTAAAGAAATTCCCCAAATTTGAACCAATGGCAGCGCCTGTCAATACGATTGGTGCTTCAGCACCAACAGAACCACCAAATCCAATTGTTATGGAACTGCCGACCATCGAAGTCCAGGTATTATGAAGTTTAAGGATGCTTTTTCGTTGCGAAATGGCATAAAGAATACGGGTCACACCATGGCTGATGTCATCCTTAACAATATACCGAACGAATAATGAAGTAATAAGTATACCAATGGCAGGAAAAACCAGGTACCAGAAATTCACATGATACCTACTAAAGCCTTCAATTAACATTGATTGAATAAAATGTATTGTCGACTTTAACAGATAAGCTGCTATTGCAGCAAAAATACCAACAACAAAACTTAAAATAAGAATAAACTGACGTTGTTTAATGTGATGCTCACGCCAGGCTATCATTTTCAAATACCAACCTCTATTTTCCATACCTTTAAAAAAATCTTTTTACAAAGATATAGAAATTACAGTATGATTAAACTCCTTTACCCTTAAAAATTATTTCGATGGTATACATCATAATTTTCAGATCAGTAAAAAGTGACATATTTTCCATATAAATAATATCAAAATTAAGTCGTTCAATCATTTTTTCAATAGTATCTGAATATCCAATTTTAATTGGGCCCCAAGAAGTTAACCCTGGTCTTATTTTATAAAGCAAACAATAATACGGTGCATCTTCAATGATTCGGTTAATGTAGTAAGTTCTTTCAGGACGAGGACCAACCAGGCTCATTTCACCTTTCAGAATGTTCCAGAATTGTGGAATTTCGTCTAATCTATACTTTCGAAGTGTTCGTCCTACACGGGTTATTCGATCGTCGTTTGGACTACTTAATTTAGGCGTTCCATTTTCGGAATCCAGGAACATAGTTCTGAATTTCAATATGTAAAACGGTCGGCCAAACCTGCCAATTCTTTCCTGATGATAAAAAACCGGGCCTTTAGAGTCTAACTTTATTTTCAACATACAATAAAGCAGAAAAGGAGAAAGTATTGTCAGAGAGAAAAACGAAATAACAATATCAAAAAAACGTTTCATGCAGACTTCCCAGTCAGACATAGATGGGTTGGAAATGTTTACCAGAGGAATAATGCCAAAATGAGTAATTTTTGCACTTCCGGTTAATATTTCGTACAACCTGGGGGTAAACTGTATATCAACATCAAACCTGAAAAGTAAATTTATTATCTTAAACAGTTGTTTTTCATCGGCATCATCATCAAGCACAATAATTGTTTCATGAATATCATATTTTTCAATTAAGTAAGCTATTTGACTCATATTCCCTAATATACGTTCTTTCGGGACACCAGATTTTTTATTTGTTGAAACAAATCCTGTGAGCGTATTTTGGTGAGCGTTTTTTTCAATATCATCTGCAATATTCATTGCATTATTTCCATTTCCAATAATGAGTGTATTGATAGTCCATTTTTTGATTTTATAATTGTGCTGTATCTGAGAGAAAATCATATTTCTAAACAGAAAAGTAAATAAAAAAAGGAGCCCAAACAAAACGGACAATGATAAATAAAAATAATTGAATGACACAACCACATCACCTAGTTTAAGTAAGAAAAACACGGACACGGAAATTATTGCCGAAGAAGTTATGGTGTTAAAAATGACATTAATTCTTGTTTTTTTTAGAGGATTTAAATAGAAACCTGTCAGATAATGTACAAAGACACAGCAGAATGGAAAGAGAAGTAGACTTGTAAAATAGTCGTAATTAGGAAAAAATATATGAGATCCATCAAATATTTGAATTTCATTTACTGTTTTTCTAAAAACGACAAACACGATCCATACAATCAACGAGGCAAGCATATCGTATAGAATATATTTCAGAAAGAGTCGACTCTTATTCATACCCGCTTATTCTCTGATTAACTGAAAAACATTACCTTTTCCTAGTTTAATAATCGATGAAGGGGTTGGATTAGTAAGTTCTTCTTGTCTGAAATTAACCACGTAATCCACTGCTGATTTAATGTCATCGGATATCTGGTTGAAGTTTGAGGGAGTTACATTTCCACTGATATTAGCCGAAGTAGAAACAATCGGGTTTCGAAACTGTGCACAAAGTTGTTTTGAAAAAGCTTCTTTTGTTATACGAATTCCTATGGTCTTATCTTTACCAATTAAATTGGGTGCAAGATTTTTAGCAGTTGGATAGATAATTGTTAAAGGCTTTTCACTAAATTCAATTAAATCCCAAGCTACATCGGGTACTTCATCGACATAAGACTGCAATTTAGCCGGGTTATCAATCAACACCAACATGGATTTAACATCACTTCTTCTTTTTATTTCAAAGACACGTTTTACTGCATTTTCATTTGTAGCGTCACATCCCAGTCCCCAAACTGTATCTGTAGGATAAAGGATAACACCTCCTGCACGCAATACTTCTATTGCTTTTTTAATTTCTTCTTTCATAGCTTTAAATTCGTTCCTTTTTCTGTGATTAGATATAGGAACGTATGTTTTTTGATTTTATTGTAAATAAATAAGCATTTTAACTTCCATGGATTCGATTTAGCAGGTTAACAGAAGTTCCTTCATTTTTTTAATTCTCCAAATATAATGAAAATTTGTGGTATAATCTGTTCAAATTTATATCTGACTACAATTTTACACAATAGTATATTCCAACCGTTAATTCGGCTACTATTCGGATTAACTGACCATTCAGCGACATAAAAAAGTCAAGTGTAAAATTGCATATTTAAAAATTAAATTTAAAATGACAGTTTAATCAGATGTTAATTTTATTTGCAATATTGACTTCTGTAATAAGGATGAAACCTAAGAGAGATTGATAAATTCAATATATTTTAGTACTTTTGTTTCACAGTTACTTTCAATTAAAACAGACTTTCAAATTTGAATTTCAAGTAAGACTTTCAACTAAAATAACTAATTAAGCAAATACATATTAACAAATATTTTTATTCTCTTAATTTCAAATACATATGGAAACCAATCGTTGGAACTTAGCACAAATATATGAGAAAAATTGGTGGAATAACAAAAAAGAAGGTCTGTCAATCAGTTTTTATAAAAATTTTGCTGATCTTTTAATTAAAGATTTAGACGGAATACTTGAAATCAAACAAAACACATATATTCTTGAGATAGGTAGTGGTGCTGCCGGTACAATAACCTACGTGAAGTCAGATAATAAATATGCAATTGATCCTTTAGAATATTATTATTCAACTGTTCCAGAATTTACCCTGGATAGGGATCAGAAAGTAAATTATTATTCCGGTAAAGGGGAAGACTTACCTTTCGATTCTGGAATGTTTGATTTAATAATCATAGATAATGTACTTGATCATTGTGCAGATCCTAATAAAGTATTTCTTGAAATGGAACGGGTTCTTAAACCTGAAGGCATTCTATATTTCCGGCAAAACACATATCATTTCTGGGGGGTAATGATTCGGACTTTATTGGAGAAAATTATGTTTGATAAAGGACATCCATTTACTTTTTCAAAGAAATACCTTGAGCAGTTATTTCCAAAATTTAATTTTGAAATTTTGAAATTTTCAAGTAATGGTTATTTCACTACCTGGAAAAAAGAGTTTTTTTCATTAAACAAAAAAGAATTAGCAAAAGCTTTACTTTTTGCCACTAGAGATAAAACATTATACATCTTAAAAAAACAATAAATAAAACGCTGGTCAAATCTAATATAATTTTCAAATTTCAGATATCCGATCGATCTAATTCTAAATGAAGATCAATTGGGAACAATTTGAATTCCTTAAAAAGGACAAGCAATTTATTTTTTTGTATTGCATTTTTTAAAGTGCATAAAACAGATAAATGACTGACATTTTTGACTGTCATGAATCATTTAATCTCTTTTATTTCTCAAATAAGGATTCAGAATTAATCAAAAAAAACTACCAATTCATGAGAATATTCATTTAACTACATCGAAAACAAGCAACTGCCGTAATAAACTTTCTTAAACTGATGATATAATAGTTTAAAAAGAAAGGATTGAGTTGCATTCAATGAGTTTCATAGACCCGGAGCTGAAAAACACAATACAATGATAAACATCTGGAATTACAAGAATCTTACCGGACAACAAATTGAAATACAAAAACGATTATCTGAGGAACTAAGCATCAGCCCAATACTTTCTCAATTGTTAGTTCAGAGAGATATACTGACTTTCGATGATGCACGAAGTTTTTTCAGACCTGACTTAAGCGATTTGCACGATCCATTTCTCATGGCTGACATGCAAAAGGCTGTGGATCGATTGACTTTAGCGATGAAAAGAAACGAGAAAATTCTCGTTTACGGTGATTATGATGTTGATGGTACTACTTCTGTATCATTAGTCTACAAATTTTTAAAACAATTTTATTCGAATATTGATTTTTATATCCCCGACAGATACAACGAAGGGTACGGCATTTCGATTCAAGGCATTGATTTTGCAGCTACAAATGATTACAAACTAGTTGTAGCGCTCGATTGTGGTATTAAAGCTATTGAAAAAGTAAAATATGCGTTAACTCAGGGAGTCGATTTTATCATTTGCGATCACCACACACCTGATGAAGAATTGCCACCGGCAGTTGCGGTCCTCGATCCAAAACGAATTGATTGTAACTATCCTTACAAACATCTTTCAGGCTGTGGAGTTGGATTTAAATTAATGCAGGCATTTGCCATTACCAACAATATTGACTTTTCACAGCTCACTCCCCTACTCGACTTACTGGCATTGAGTATTGCCTCTGACATTGTACCAATAACAGGAGAAAACAGAATTTTAGCTTTTTTCGGGCTTAAACAAATTAACTCCAACCCATGCGTCGGTTTAAAAGGGATATTAGATGTGTGTGGATTGACAGACAAAGAGATCACTATTAGCGATATTGTTTTCAAAATCGGGCCACGGATTAACGCCTCCGGTCGAATGAAACTTGCATATGAAGCGGTTGAATTACTGGTTTCGAGTGACCATGCATTTGCAAAGGAAAAAAGTGATACCATAAATGAATACAACAACGACCGAAAAGATCTTGACAAAAACATTACGGATGAAGCCATTGCATTGATTGAATCCGATAAACGTTATGCAGACCGAAAGTCAATTGTTGTTCATAAATCTGATTGGCACAAAGGGGTCATTGGAATTGTTGCTTCCCGATTATCCGAAGAATACTACAAACCAAGCATCGTACTTACAAATTCTAATGGATTAGCATCAGGATCTGCACGTTCGGTTTCAGGATTTGACATTTATAAGGCAATCGACTCATGTCGTGACTTGCTGGAGAATTTTGGAGGACATATGTATGCCGCTGGGTTATCAATGAAAGAAGAAAATGTTGTTGCATTTACCGAAAGATTTGAAAAGTTTGTTTCGGAGAACATTCTGGAAGAACAAACCTTTCCACAAATTGATATCGATGCGGTATTGGAATTCAAAGACATTACGCCTAAATTTTTCAGGGTATTAAAACAGTTTGGTCCTTTTGGTCCGGGAAATATGAAACCTGTTTTTGTATCAAAAAGAGTGTTTGATTTTGGGACCAGTCGATTGGTAGGAAAAGAGCAGGAGCATTTAAAACTCGAGCTCATTGACTCAAGTTCTGAGAACGTAATAAATGGCATTGCCTTCAGGATGCATGAGTTTAACGAACCTTTAAAAGCTTTGAATCCACTTGATATTTGTTATACACTGGAGGAAAACTCCTTCAATGGCAATACTACAACTCAGTTAATGATTAAAGATATAAAGATAGATAAAAATGTAATTTGACACCATAAAATAAGCCGTAAGAATCTAATTCTACCGGCTTATTTTTATGTCGTTTGTTTAAAATCTTTTGTTGATTTATTCTTTTGTCTCAGACACCTTCATCTGAAGATATTATTTCTTCCGTTTCAATTTGCTTCAAGTCTTCTGTTTTAACTTCACCCAATACAAACCGTTTGTAGTAAGACATAATGAGTGTTGTCAGTGGCAATGCAATGATCATACCCACAATCCCCAACAATGAACCCCAGACTGACAAAGAGAGTAATATGACTGCAGGATTCAGGCCTGTTACTTTACCCATGATTTTTGGAGTAAGGATAAGATCCTCGATTATTTGAATCACAATAAAAACTATAGCAATTCCAAGAATAATTGATCCGTACGATTGTCCTGTTTCCACCGAACGAAGTAATCCCATTGTTGCAGTAGGAATAATTCCAACGATCTTAAGATAGGGTACCATATTGATTAAACCAATAAACAGACCCAGAACAATCGCTAAAGGCAATTGAATGATACTAAATCCGATTGCAAAAAGGACACCGACAATCAATGCGATCAATGCTTGTCCTCTAAAATAACGGTTCATTCCATTTTCAATATCCATGATAATTTCAGTAACCAGAGTCCTGTAATTAGGTGGAATAATCTTAAAAAGTCCGGATGCCAATTTATCAAAATTCAACAGGATCAAAACGAGGTATAACAATACAATAATCACTACTGCCAGTCCCAATACAAAATTCAAAGAACTGTTTACCAGATTCCACAATTGTGGTGCAATTTTCTTAACAACAGCCATTACATTTTCATCCTGCATAATTGACTGCACATTCAGATGGGATAGATAATTGCGAATCTCATTTTGCCATGCCAACGGCAAAATTGTATTTACATTTAGTCCTTTTGTATATAGCACAATAAGTTGAGATAATTTTGATATTTCGTTGCTTACCATGGGAGTTAGAAACCAGAAAAGTCCGAATATACATCCTATTACAATTAACAAGGTACAAATTATTGACAATGCCAGACTTTTAAATTTAAGTGTAACCTGAAAAAATCGTACAATTGGTTGCAATAAATATGCAAGTAGCCATGCTATAAGAAAAGGCAACAATGCACTGCTTAGCTTGTTGATCAAAAAGAAGATAAATACAAATATAGCCAATCCGATAAGCAATCGCACGACCCTGTCAAAAGTATACGGTTTTGAATTTGCACTCATAATATTTTTTGATTTTAAAATTGAATAATAAGATGGAGATTATCACTTCTATTTATGGCTTATTTTATTATAACAATCCCTGCAAATGGGCTCATATTCACTCATTTCTCCCAACAAAACCCGTTTATCGCTGTCCACCAACCGGTGTGAGATATAAGCCAAAGCACCACAACGAACGCAAATGGCATGGACTTTAAACACATCTTCGGCAATCGCACAAAGTGCAGGCATTGGTCCAAAAGGCACTCCTTTGAAATCCATATCCAATCCTGCCACAATTACCCGAATACCCTGATTGGCCAATTGGGTACAAACATCGACCAAACCATCATCAAAGAATTGCGCTTCATCAATTGCCACAACATCCACATCACCCGACATCAACAAAATGCTTCCGGATGATTCTACCGGAGTTGATCGAATAGCCGTTTTATCGTGGGATACAACATCCTCTTCCGAATATCGGGTATCAATTTTCGGTTTAAAAATCTCTACCTGCTGTTTCGCGAATTTAGCACGCTTCAATCGCCGGATAAGTTCTTCAGTTTTTCCTGAAAACATCGATCCGCAAATAACTTCGATACTTCCACGTTTTTGTTGATTCTGATGGTTCGTTTCTGAATAAATCATTGTATTTTATTGAAAATTAGTTCGACTTCTATTCTTTTCTCTTTCTATTATAGTACCTTTACACCTTTTATAAAATTAAAAATTCAGGGGAATGATTTTTTTAATAAAATACATTTGTGAAAGTCATTATTCTATGAACTTCGTTTTAATTTCTTAGTTTCAGAATCTTATTTATTTAATCTTTGCAAAGATAAATAAATAACAAGTATAGAAATTATTTTTACAAAAAAAGATATGAACACACGTATAAAGGATATTTAATACGAAAAGTCAAACTTAAATTCATTCACCCTGCATTTAAAATCAGGGTCTTTAAATACTCAGTCATATAACATTTTTTCAAATAAACAGTTTATCAATTCAACGATCTCATATGAAACTATTTGTAGTCCCGACACCGGTTGGTAATCTTGAAGATATGACATTTCGTGCCATCCGTGTTTTAAAAAATGCCGATCTGATTTTAGCCGAAGATACCCGCACCAGTGGTTTTCTGTTAAAGCATTTCGACATCAAGACTCCCATGCAATCGCATCATAAATTCAATGAACATAAAACGGTAGAGAATATTGTTCAGCGAATCAAAGAGGGTCAAACTATAGCCCTGATTTCTGATGCAGGTACACCTGCTATTTCTGACCCGGGCTTTTTAGTCGTACGACAATGTGTCGAAAACGGCATTGATGTTGAGTGCCTGCCAGGTGCCACAGCATTTGTACCGGCCCTTGTCGCCTCCGGGTTGCCAAATAACAGATTCTGTTTTGAAGGATTTTTACCTCAAAAAAAAGGACGTCAAACTAAAATAAATGACCTGATCGACGAAAAGAGAACCATGATCTTTTACGAGTCCCCTTTTCGATTGGTTAAAACACTGACTCAACTCTCAGAAGTCTTCGGAACAGAACGAAAAGCTTCTGTATCCCGTGAAATATCGAAGATCTTCGAAGAGACTATCCGGGGTACTTTACAGGATTTAATTCAACATTTTACCGAGCACAATCCTAAAGGTGAAATTGTGCTAATTGTTGCAGGATTAGAAGAATAACATTACCTTTGCACTCGTAAAAAAAACATTTTATTTTTAAAAAAGCAATACCAGACAGTTTTTCGAATCAATATATTTACTCATACATGTACTCCAAATCCTCTCAACATAGTTTGTCAAAAACTCATTTCAATATGAAACCAACTTTCGTTACTTTTGCCATACTACTCTTTCTTTTAACTTCATGCGGGAAACAATCATCTGAATACAGATCACTTAAAGCTCAAAACGATTCTTTGCAAAATGAGAAGATAAAACTACAGGAAGAAGTTGATGGCTATTTTTCGGCAATGAATCAAATAGAGCAAAATATCGAAAAGATAAAAAGCACCGAGAACGTCATTTCGAGTCAACCGGTAGGGAAAGAACTCAGTGAAGATATCCGAACAAAGATCAATGAAGACATGACGTATATCAACGACATGCTTCAGGCAAATAAAGATGAGTTATCACGATTAAAATCGAAAATAAGAAAAAGTGCTTTTAAATCGTCACAACTCGAACATACTATTTCACGCCTTACCAAATCACTGGAGGAAGAAACAACTAAAGTCGCACTGCTACAGGGTGAACTGGCTGAGAAAGATTCGATTATTATAAAACTGGATACCAAAGTAAACGATCTGGGAAAGAATGTTGAAGATTTATCTACGGAAAATAAAACAAAAGAAACAAAAATAAAAGAACAGGATGAAACCATTCACACGGCCTGGTATGTATTTGGGACTATGAGTGAATTGAAACAACAAAAAATTGTTACAACTGATGGGATATTAAGAGCACAAAAAGTTCTTCAACGTGACTTTAACAAGAATTATTTTGTTCGTATAGATGCCCGGAATACAAAATCAATTCCGTTGTATTCTACCCATGCCAAGATTCTGACAAGCCATCCAAAATCATCCTACACCCTGGATAAAGAAAACGGTAACTTTGTATTAATCATTCTGGATACCGATGAATTCTGGAGTATCAGCAAATACCTGGTTGTTGAAGTCGAATAAAAACAGTTACGATTTTATCTTTTACGATTTACCATTTTGCGTTTTTCTGACAAAGAAAAACGCAATTTTGTTTTAAATATAAAATACAGACCATCAAATAGAATGAAGGGTTTAATCATAAATACTTTGAATTATTTTAAAACAATTTTTCAAACTTCAAACTCTTTAAACTCTTCAAACTCTTCAAACTCTTCAACAATGTATAAAACCGTTTTTATCGATTTAGATGACACACTCTGGGACTTTCATGCCAATGCGAAATCATCATTACAGGAAATATACCTGGAAAGAAATTTAGAAAAGTATTTTGACAGCTTTGAACAATACTTTAATTTTTATGCTAAACGCAACATTGAACTTTGGGAAATGTACGGAAAAGGGACTATCTCTAAAGAAGCACTCTCATTAGAACGGTTTCAACACCCTCTGATTCAGGTTGGAGTGGATAATGCGCCATTAGCGAAAGAGATCGGCGAACAGTATCTGGGACTACTCCCTACGAGGACTATGCTTGTCCCGTATGCAAAAGAGCTGCTGGATTATTTATATCCCAAATATCCACTTACCATCGTATCGAATGGGTTCGTAGAAGTACAGTATAAAAAACTGCACAGTTGCCATATCGATCAATACTTCACGCATGTAGTCCTTTCGGAGGCTGCTAAGGCACTCAAGCCCGACAAACGTATATTTGAACACGCCTTGAAATTAAACGCCGCCACAGCCAGCGAAACAATTATGATCGGCGACAGTTATGAAGCGGATATAGTGGGGGCACAAAATGCAGGAGTGGATCAGATATATTATTGTCCAGCATCAAATACTACAGATAACAACAATCCATCAACATTTCGAGTGAAGAGAATGGAAGAAATAATGAATATATTATAAAATTATACTATTCAAAATTAAACAAAAAAGACTGTCCTCATAAAAGACAGTCTTTTTTTTAATTAGAAACAATTCAGGAGTTAAAAATCATCAGCAGGAAAACCTGTACGTCTGAACCCTGAAATTTTATAAACCGTTGGATCATCATTGAATACTGTAGTAAATACAATACTATCCGCAGCAACATTGCTTGGTGTTTTTGCCATGCCTTTAAGTACTTTTCCACTGGTAATCAGAACCTTTTCATCAGGAGAACTAACAGAATTTGTAGTTACTGAATCTGTAGTTAAAAATGTTTTAGCTGTATAATCAACTTTCACAACAGATTTAAAATTCCAAAAACTTCCATGGTCATTTAACCACATTTCGGTACTAAGATTAGCAGCTGTATTATAGGTTGAAAACTTAAAATGTCCCACACCAGAATCTTTCCAAACTCCTGCTACTTGATATTCAGCGGTTACCCACCATTCACCTGCCATATCCTGAACAGCAGTTCCTCCGGGCTCTGTATCTTTTTCGCAACCTGTAAAAGTCAACGCAAAGGCAGCAATAAGCAATATTAAATATTTTTTCATATTTCTGTTTTTTATTGTTTAGTTAAATCTAGTTTCCATATATATGTATTTGCATAGGTTGCATCCCAATGTATTGTATTGGTTGCAGAATTATAACTAGCATTATCCAAAGAATTTAAAGAATCCCCCCAAGATGCCACTTTACTTGAAAGTAAACCTATTGTATTATCTGTATTTAGCTTAACATATCCTGCCATGGCATAGGCAGAACCATACTTTGCTCTGAATTCATAATAACCTGCAAAAAAATCGGATACATGAAAAATTCCGGGAGCAATATAAGTTAAAGTGACAGAATATCCTGAAAAAGCAGTTTTAGCACCACTACTTTTAGTTAGTCTATAGCTTCCGGCAGCGAGTAAATAATTGCCAGAAATATCGGTGGTAACAGTAGGATCATAAACAATTACAGTTCTTGTAGAAGAACTTGCAAAACCATCTGCATTAATTGCGGAATAAGTGACCGGGTAAAGACCAATAGTATTTGAATCAACTGTACCTGCAATTTTCATTGCAGAAGTAACATCTTTAGTTCCCTCTGTCGCTTTAACTCCTGGATCAACATAAGCAGTTCCAACCGGAACTAACATAGTTTGATCCCCGTTTATAGCAAAAGTTACATAATAAGTAATTTTTGAGTCGTCGAATGAAGTCTTATCACTGCAAGATACAATGATAAATGTCAGACAAACGATTAAACTATATATTATTTTTTTCATATTTTTATTTATTAATGATTAATATATTTTACTTTTTATCCCACCAGACATTAGTCGTAGCCGAAACAGCCGATGGAGTGTTTGTATTTAACTGACGTGCACTTAAAGGGAAATTCATTCTTTTAACCATAGTACCTGCACCCAAGCCATTGCGCATCGGCGAAATCAGATCCCCTGGAGTATAAACTGTGGGATCTGCGTTAATTGCATCAGCAGAACTTTCTGACAATTTTGGAACACCGGTTCTTCGAATTTCCGACCAGGCTTCCATATGATCCATATAGCACAATGCTACCCATTTTTGCATATAAATCAGATGTAGTTTAGCTGTATTATCATCTGCAGTTGACCATGCTACTGCGCCACCTGTTCCATACATTACTGATGGAGATGCAGTCATTTTTCTTGCTGCAAAATCGGCATCAATCCCAGCTTCATAAGCTGCCTTTGCTTTAGCATCATCGTTGTAAAAACTTATATATGCTTCTGCTAAAAAGAATTGCAACTCACTTTGAGTAAAGAAATAAACAGGTTTTGTTGCATAATAGTTTAAAAAACTGTAATCAGCATTTTTCTTTGCACTTAAAGCCACTTTCGATCCGGGTAATTCACCGGCATATTCACCTGTTTTAGTAGCTTTTACAAAACTATATGCGATACGTGGGTCATTTGTAATTTTCAAATAAGTGACAATAGGATAAGATCCCACATGATTTACAGTATTTAAATTTATTTTATTAGCTGAATACCAAGGATTGCGTTTATCCGTTTGATCAGAATATGCATCAAATTTGATGTCTCCCTTAAAGAAATTACCGGCATCGATCAACTTTTTAACTTTAGCTGTATATGCAGGGACGTCGACATTGGCATTGATAAAACGAAGATACATTCTCAAACGAAGAGCATTTGCAAATCCTTTCCATTGAACAATATCCTTGTTCATTAACAAATCCGAAGCGCTTACATCCGCTTTTCCTAAAACTGCTTCAGCTGCATCCATTTCTGCCAGGACACCTTCATAGATACTTTTTCCATCATCCCACTTAGGCATTGAATTCGCATTCCCTTGCAAAGCTTCCTTGTAAGGTGCCTGATTCATATTATCCACCAATAACTGGAAACTATATGCACGCAAAACTGTTGCTGCAAATCTATCGGCAGCATTAGCATTTACGTCTTTTAATACGACATCCAAATCTTCCAAAGCGCCAGCATAAAGGGTACGGTATGACCTGTCAATGAGTTGAGTTTGCTCTGTAAACGCATATTCTGAGATTAAGTTATACTGATTTGACTCTGGCATTTGATCAAAATACTGAGCAAAAAAACCAGCATAGTTATACATTCCATCACCTGTTACTGTCGCAATTGCACTCTCTGCAGAAGGTAAAACAAGTGAATAACCTACAGTTGAAGGGTTATTAGGATCCGTATTGACATCAAGGCTGCAACCCGAAATACACACAGCCAACGAAACGAATGTTATTATCTTTTTCATAAACTATTCAGTTTTAAAATTTAACCATTAAATTAAATCCAAATCTACGTGTACTTGGATTAGCGGAATATTCACCATATTGGCCTTCTAAATCATTACCAAATGATGTAACCTCAGGATCAATAAATGTATTACTAGCCGGAGTCCAAACCAACAGGTTATTTCCATAAGCCGAAACTCTAATACCTTGAATCAAACTTTTTCTAAACCATGAATTTGGTAACTCCCAACCAAGAACAACTGAACGAAGTTTAACATAAGATTTATCTACTAAATCGGAACTTCCCATTTGGGTAGCACCATTATCCCAATATGTCAAAATATCACTTACTGCTATTGGTGTTGTATTTACAGGGTATGTTATAGCTCCGGTTTTTGCATCAACTACTTCGGTAACCGAATTTGGAACAATGAAAGGATTACGATCATTATACGTAGTTTGAATAGCATTACCGACGAAATAGTTGAGATTTTTTGTACGTGAGTACATTAACCCTCCCTGACGGATATCAAAGTCAAGACCTAAACTAAAACTTTTATATTTAAATGTTGTTGAAATCCCCATTTGATATTTGTAGTTCATATTTCCCACAATTGCAAAAGAGTCGGAAGCAAGCGGCAAACCTGATGTTGGGTTTACAATAATATTACCCTTTGGGTCACGTTTTGCAACCTGTGCTTTAAAAGTACCTAAAGGTTCTCCTACAATAGCATACATGGTCGCACCTCCGGTAATTCCATAAATACGAGCGATACCTCCAAGTTCTTTCGGAAGGCTAATAACCTTACTGTTGTTTTTTGTAAAGTTAAATGAAACATCCCAACTAAAATCTTTTGTTTTAATTGGAGTGAAATTAATCAATAATTCAATACCCTTATTTTCTATCTTGCCCAAATTGACATTTTGTGCGGTATAACCACTGGCATTATCCATGCTCAAACTGAATATCTGTTTGTCTGAATTACGGTTATAATACGCGGCATCAACTGTAATACGTCCGTTAAAAAAAGCCATGTTGGTTCCAAATTCATATTCAGTCGTGATTTCAGGACTCAGGTTTTTATTACCCAATACATTACCCTGCGAAAAAGAATTTACACCATTCAATGGAAAATTGACAGTCCCCCAACCGGATGCATCTGCTGCGCCTTGAGCAAAAACAGGATTTACATAGTAAACAGGAGCATCATTACCGGTTTTACCATAAGCAGCTCGCACTTTACCAAATGTAAGCACATCATTTTTAGGAATAATTTCAGTAAATACAAAACTACCGGTAACTCCTGGATAGAAGAAACTGTTATTTGCAACCGGTAAAGTCGAAGACCAGTCATTTCGTGCTGTACCTGTTAAGAAAAGCATACTTTTCCAGGCAAAATCTACTTGACCGAAAACACCATTCTGACGACGTATCCAATCATAGGTTTCTACAACAGGAGTTCCTGCAGTATTTTTTAAATTGTAATAAGTGGGTATATCTAGTGTAGTAATTTTCGTATCTAAACTATTATACTTTCGTTCATTTAAATTGACTCCGGCTAATGCGTTAAATGAAAAATCATTTACTGTTTTACTGAAAGTAAGCAGAAAATCCTGATTAATCTCACGAGTAGTGGCTGTAATTCTTTGTACAGTTCCATCTGAACCTTCAAAAGCACTTGCATTGGGAGTACCTGCAAAAAGAGACTTCAAGTTTGGAGTACCATAATTCTGCTCACTACTATTTGCATCTAAACCTATACGATAAGTAGCTTTAAAGTATTTGAAGAAATCATAGTCAAGTTGAAACTTACCATATACTTTCTGTGCTTTATAAGTTGTCTGGTAATTTTCCAGGATATAATATGGATTGGTCACTCCATAAGGTGTATAATAATAACCCGGAGAATTAAATGGGTCTTTTAAATCTTTCAATCCAATGATGCTAATATCACGAGGTACCTGGTAAATAGAGTTTACCATAGAAAGTCCCTGACCGGTGTTAGCAAATTTATTGGATTGATCTTCATAATTAATAGAAGTTGATATGGTCAATGCATCAATTTTGTGGCTACCACGTACTGAAAAAGTAGTTTTATCATAACTATCCGCATCGGTAGGGAGAATACCATCATCGCTTATCTGAGAGAAAGATACATAAAAATCACTTTTTTCATTTGCTCCGTTAAATGAAAGACTGTTTGAATACCTTAAACCGGTATCAAAAAAATCTTTTACATTATTCTTTAAAGGGAGATATGATTTTAATTTCTGAGAATTATTATACACATTTCCGTAAAGTTGTTTTGATCCATCAAAACGTGGTCCCCAACTTCCATTTTCCAGTTCTGTTTTATTACCGCTCCATCCCATACCAAATTCATTCTGCATTTCAGGAAGTCGAAGGACAGTAGCAAATTGTATACCACCGTTATATTCTACCCCAATTCCTTTTTTTTGAATTTTACCTGATTTGGTAGTAATCAAAATAACACCGCTGGATGCACGGTTACCGTATAAAGCTGTAGCTGCAGCACCTTTTAGAATTGTCATATTAGCTACATCATCCGGATTGATTGAATTTGCACCATTACCAAAATCGTAACCGTTATTTAATCCATCACTCGAAAAAACAGCCGAATTATTAATCGGAACACCATCAATTATATAAAGTGGTTGGTTCGAACCGGATAATGAGGTAAACCCTCGAATGACTACTGAATTCGAACTTCCCGGATCTGAAGAAGTACTCGATATTTGGACACCGGCTACTTTACCGGATAAACCAGTCATAATATCAGAGGTACGACCTTCTGATAATTTATCACCATTTACAGATGTTGCAGAATAACCGATTGCCTTTTCAGATCGCTTAATTCCCATTGCCGTAACAACCACTTCATCCATCTGCCTTGAATCCGATTCAAGTTTAACAGTCATCCCATTTCTTGCCTCAACTTCAACTGTTTTCATTCCCACATAGGAAAAAACCAAGCTTGTAGCATTTTCTGGTAAATTAATTCTAAATTCACCATCTGTATTTGTTATAGTACCATTTGAAGTACCTTTAACCCGTACAGTAGCACCAATTACTGGTTGCCCATCATCTACGGAAAATACTTTTCCCGAAATAGATTTTGTTTGAGCGTTAACCAAACCTACACCCACCAAAATCAGGCAAGCCAATAAGAACGTCAGTTTTCTCATAAATTTAACATTTTGTTTATTAATCTTCTTTAATTTGCGTTTATTCCAGTGAATTCTTTTAAAAACAGCTTGCAAAATTAGAGTATTAAAATTTATAAAACAAGTGATTTTGATGATAAAAAGAAAATATATACAGTTTTATTGTATCAAATTGTAGGCATAATTAGTTTTTAAAGTGAGCAGGTAGTCAATTAATACATTAATTAGGAATGTAATTATTATTTATAGCATTATTATAAAGCATGTTACTACATCTATTTTCACATATATCATATTGATTCTAATTTATGTGAAAATAATGAACTTAAATGACAATTAATGAAACATTTCTCAATTTAAGAGAGTATTTAACGTTTTTATCGGTAGAAAAAGCTATAACGTGGTATATCATAGTGCAAAATAACAGCAATAAATGATGTTATTATGCATAATGTTTCAATTCTAAGCATACACCTTACAAATAGAAATGAAAATACTATTTGAAATTATCGAAAATAAAATAATATATTTTTGAGTCCATGCCACAATTTTAATTGCAAAAAAAGCTAAAGTGTGATTCTATACACCTGTCATGCTGGCTGTTATATAATTACATTAATTTTCATCTCTTTTTTGGGGTTGACTTTTTTTAAATACTATACTTATACATTTAACTACCTGTATATCAAAGTAATTAAATTTAACATTACTGTAGTGTTAATATATTCAAATTTGGAAAAACCGTTTTATAAAACTTAGAAATGACTTACATACTAAAACATATTTCTTTATGAAATAAGCGCAAAAAAAAAGGACCTACTCAAATGAGCAGATCCTTTTCTAATAAATTAGCTTATTATTTTCTTACTAAAACTTCGTACATAATCCGATTCTTGCTACTAATGTAATAACAATTTAAAACAAATGTTTTCGTAACCGGGTTATAATAATTAATTTCGGTAGGGTTTGCAGGTGGTGCCGGTAATGAAGTTGGATCGCCCGTGAAAGTAGAGTACATTCCACCGACTGCTTCACCTTGATCGTTAACCGGTGTTGCAATTACTTTAAAGCAAGGAGTTCCTCCTACTGTTATAGTTTCGGTCGTTATTTCAACATTCACATGATAAGTCGCATAGTTACCAAATTTCGGATCCTGAACAGTATTACCATTTACTGTGCTTAAATGTCTGTCTTCGTCAGTCACAGTTTCAGTAGCATTACCAGGTCGTATGCGATATCCGTTACAAGTATAAGTAGCATCATATAGATTCTTAATCAGAATTTTCACAATACCCTGGGTTAAATTACTCAGAGCGAATTCAGTATCACTTACACCAGTTAATTTAACCCCAAAAAGTGTTGACTTTCCAACAAAATCACTTGGTTTTAATTTTACTTGTATATAACCATTGCTGGAATCTTTGTGAATTGTAACTTCCTGATTCATGGTTAGTAATTTAGTAGGATCAGCAATTTCATATCCATTTATGTTTATTAATGAATCTAATACTGGTGAAGTTAATGTATCTTTAAGTACAGATACAGCATACTGAACCTTTACATCTTTCGTTGCCGGAGAAGTAAGATGAACGTTTATAAGTTCACTTGTCGTTACATTTTCAGAGAAGTCATAGGCAACAGATGATATATTCGAATTATCTGATGCATTTTGAAAGATTTCGACAAATTTGTTACTTCCTAAACTACGTACAGCTTGTGTAGTACCATCATCATATAAAGAATCATTCAAACAGCCGGTCATTATTAAAGCCAGACCTGCTAATAGACTAAATTTATATATTATTTTTCTTTTCATATTCGTATCATTTAATTTATTATGGTAACCAGAAAATTTTGGTTGCTGTTGTAGGAGTATTAGGATTCGCAGTATATTCAGATTGAGGATATAACATACGCAATGGTATGGTGTTCGATCCCCGTGCAGGATTTACAGACAGAAGAGTATAGTCTCCTGCTTCTGCCGGAACAGTAGCTTGATTCATCTTACGATAATCCGACCAGGCTTCTAAAGCATCTACCCCACATAGTGATATATATTTTTGATTCAAAATAAAATTCACCTGTGATGTTACATCTGCACCTGTATTTGCCCATAGATCAGTAACTGTTTTAGACAAATAATCAATACCATCACTTTCAGGACAACCTAACCAGGCAAAAGATTCTTTGATTGCTAAGGTATCAGCAGTAATTACACTCTGGTCAGTCATCCAACCTCTGGTAACAGCTTCTGCATGAAAGAACATACTTTCAAATGAAGGAAGTATCCAGGCTGCCTGAGCAGGATCTTTAGCCAATCCTGAACCAATATTTGAACAATCAGCTCCTTTTGGATTTCCAGCAGCAAGACCATATGTTGTTCCTACTACTTTTGCCCCTACTAATCTAAAGAAATAACTAAGTCTTGGGTCATTATTATTCGTTAGTAATGTCACAAAGAAATTATTGGCTCTTGCTGTAGAACTGGCATCGTCACCGGCAGCTGTTTTACCATATACGGCATAAAAAGGAGATTGTTTTCCTAGACTATTTGAGAATCCAGGATTAACAGAAACTGATTCACCGGCACCAAAGACACCTCCATTTGCGGCAATCTTCGCGAGTTCAGCTGTTGGAGCCGTACTCTTATAAGTAGTTTCAGCCTGACGAAGCAGGATTCTTAATTTGAGCGTATTGGCAAATTTTTTCCATTTAGAAATATCACCTTTAAAAACAATATCTGTAGTAGCAAATGATTTTTTAGCAGATCCTCCAAACAAAACAATTGCATGATCTAAATTAGTCTGAAGTGCAGCATACACATCTGCACCTTTATCATAAGTCGGATTTTGATATAATTCTGACTGGAAAGATTGTGAATAGGGTATATCACCAAACACATCAACCAATTCCTGCCATAATTTAGCAGATAAAATAATTGAACTTGCTGCCAATACTGAATCACCGCTTGCAGTTGCTTTCACCTCAACCTGATGCAAGTCAAAAAGAGTATTGTAATAACGTGACCAAATGCCATCGCTGGATGAGAAGTTGATACTATAAGAAGTTTCTTCCTGATCAACCGAATAATCTCCGGGCCATCCCCAATATCCCATCCAACGATTAAGATGAATAAGATTGCTTGATGCAAAATTAGAAGTGGTGGTGGACCAATAAGTATTCGCCTGTAAAGCCGCTACTTCGACTGCAGCATTTGGAAAAATCAAATCGGCAGTCATATTAGCGTCTGTTGCACGGTTAGGATCCGTGTTTACGTCTAAGAATTTGTCACAGCCTGCAAATGATATTACTGTAAAAAATGCTGCAATAAATAATGAACTTTTATATATTGATTTCATATTTTATAAATTTTATTATTATCAAAATTGAACTGTCAAAGTTCCGCCAAAGTATCGTGAAGCCGGAGTTTGAAAAGAACTGCTTATACCAGAAGTATTACCTGTAGAAGAGTAATTAAACTCAGGATCTCCCCATTGATTTGATTTTGGGACGAATAGCAATAGGTTCTTACCAACAGCACTTACTGTAACTCTTTCCAATCCTTTTACCTGATGAATCAGTTTGGCTGGCAATGTATAAGTGATATTCACTTCACGAAGTCTCCAGGCTGCTGCGCTGGCAAAGTAGTTGGTTGCAATTTGTGTATTGGTTGTTCCCCCTGTCCAGAAGCCTGCATTTCCATCTTTTACTAAGATGTTCGTGTTTGCAACATATTTAATTGAACCATCTGAATTCTTTTCTCCGCTGTCATAAACTGAATTCGGGAATACAAACCGGTTACGACCATATTCTGCACTTCTTGCCGAAATTCCTGCAAAATCTTCATCACTGCCCATTCCTGCATAGAAATAATGACCCCCTTTAAAATCCCAGGTCATTGAAAAAGAGAAATTATCGATCGAATAGGTTGGTGTGAAACCAAGTACCCACAATGGTAAAGTTCTGCCTAAAGTGACTGTCGAAGAGGATTCGCTTGGATAACCTGTTGTTTTATTCACAATAACATGTCCTTGAGGATCTCTTGCATAATCTGTCATTTGGAACATGAATGCAGGTTGACCTACTATAGCCACATTGCTAACTGTTGGACTTGAGCCGGACTGTTGTAATCCACTGGCTGCAAAATTATCGGTACCTCCAATAACAACAGTCGTATTATTCAATGTTCTGGTAACTTTATTGTTATTATAAGTCGCATTTAATTTCAGACTAATCCGACCTCTGCCAATTTTAACCAATGGATTTAAATTCAAATCCATCTCAACACCATAATTATTAAAGTCTGCAGCATTTGCAAGAGCATAAGGATAACCTGTAGCATCTGATTGTGAAACTGATAAAATCTGATTCGTACATTTCTGGAAGAAATAGGTTGATTCAAAATTAACACGATTATTAAAAAAACCTACTTCAAATCCTGCTTCGGTAGTTGTTACGAATTCAGGTTTTAAATCTTTATTTGGGATAGTGGCATTTGCAGTAAAACCCGCATTACTACCATAAGGAAAACCACTTGAAGGTGAATAGGTTGCACTCAAAGCATACGGATTGAAATTGACATTACCCGATTTGGTTACCGATCCACGTAATTTCAAAAAGGATAGACCTTGTTCCTCATTTTTTATTGAAGGAAGAGCATCTGATACTACCAGCGAAGCATTTGCACCCGGGTAAAAGAAAGAGCGATTTGAAGCCATCAATCTACTGTCCCAATCATTACGACCGGTTAATTCGACGAAAGCCCATTTCTTATAATTAAAACCAAGAGTTGCATATGCACCAAGCGAACTGGAAGTTATATTTGCATTCGCCAGCTGAACAAAATTATTATTCGACGAAGAAGAAACTGAAGCATCCCCGCTACGAACAGAGATATTATATAAATAAGGAACCACTAAATTACTTCCACCAAGTTCAATGTCTTTAGCTTCATTCCGACGCATTGTTCCTCCTGCAAGATACTTGATTCCGAAATCATCCGTAATTTTTTTCTCACCACTTAAATAATAGTCAAAATTAATGCGTTGATACTGATACATTCCATCCAAAACTTTTCCAAGAGTGGAAGTGTATTGAGTCGGATTTCTGTTTGCATGTGCCCAGTCGCTTACTACAATCGGAGCTGTTGTATTTTTCCAGGACTGAAAACTCATGTTGCTACTTAGTTTTGCATCCAATTGCAGCCAATTGGCGAATTTATAAGTGGCATTCACATTCCCAATGATATCATGCTGAGTCCCTTTTTGTCGTAAATTTCCAACAATCCAGTATGGACTTAATCCAAAGTCATTTTGATAATTTGAATATTGGGCAAATTTATTATTTTGCCAATCTTTATATTGAAGCAAAGGTACATTGCTTGCTGTCTGCATTACTGCAAAGAATACACTTCCGTTGTATGAAGAACTCGAAGCGAATAAACTTGGTAATGCCGATTCATTCACAACATCCCAATCCTGATGTGTATAATCTATATTATAATTAATCGAAAATTTGCCGTAAGTTTTACCTGCGTTAAATCGGAGGGCAGTTCTTTGATTCTTATCATTCGGCATGACACCTTTAATGTCTGCATTTGACAGACTGAAAAAGAAATCTTTTCCGGAGAGTGAAATACTGTTCTGGAATGTAGACCCTGAATTCCAAAATTTCACTTTATCGCTATAATGAGCATTCGTGTAAGGTCCCGACTGTGATGAACCATCACTTAGTACCAGCCCTATCTGCTGAGTCGAGCCATCAAAACGAGGTCCATATTGTTGATTTTCATATGGGACATAGAGATAATTTCCCCATTTATCGAGGGTTTCACCTGCACCTGCTCCAAATTCCTTTTGATATTTCGGGAAAAAGGCAACTTTTGTTACTTGAAGAGACGAACTTAAAGTGACTTTCAATTTGTCTGTACCACTCCCTTTTTTTGTGGTTACCATGATTACACCATTTACAGCATCTGGTCCGTAAACTGCAGCTGAAGCAGCACTTTTCAAGACTGTAATATCATCAATGTCATCAGGGGGGATAGAGGATAGATATCCTAAATTCACCGGTGAACCATCGACTACAAGCATTGGTTGATTATTTCCGGTAAGTGAACGAATACCACGGATATTGATTTTTGCGTTTTCAAAAACACCACTATTCGTAGTGGTTACATTGACACCTGACACTTTTCCGTTTAGGGCTTGCTGTACATTCGTTGCATTAGCCTGGGTGATAAACTTATTGGTTATCGTAGTTGCTGCATAACCAATCTCATTCTTCTGCTTCTTAATACCAAAAGGAGTAGCAACTACTACAACTTCATCCATCTGCTTTGAATCCGACTCCAACTTAATGGATATGTTGTTTACAGCTACAACATCTACTGTCTTCATACCTACAAAAGAAATCAAAAGATTCTTTGCATTAGCCGGCACATTGATTTTAAACTTTCCATCTGTATCAGTAATTGTACCAATAGTTGTACCCTTTACCATTACAGTAGCTCCAATAACAGGTTGCCCATCATCTGCGGAAAATACATTTCCGGTGATTGATCGTGATTGAGCATTAACCAAACCTACACCTACCAAAATCAGGCAAGCCAATAAGAACGTTAGTTTTCTCATAAATTTAACATTTTGTTTATTAATCTTCTTTAATTTGCGTTGTTATTCTCCTTGTACTTGTAATCACTGTGCAAAAATAAAATATTTATGTGTAGTAAACAAGTGTTTTTGATGATAAAAAGAAATATTATGCATAATTTTTGTGTCAGTTTGTAGGTGCCACATTATTTTCATGATAAGAATCTTCTGGTTTAACAGTTTTTTTATTAATTAACATTATGTTATAGTGCTGT